>Ga0157378_10001539_pt1 | contig 20837 bp, 25 predicted proteins | sample M65metaG_FD_115309 | JGI IMG/M metagenome (GOLD analysis project Ga0157378, IMG submission 115309) | Miscanthus rhizosphere microbial communities from Kellogg Biological Station, Michigan, USA - M6-5 metaG | ecosystem: Host-associated > Plants > Roots > Rhizosphere > Soil | place: USA: Michigan...
TCAAACTGGATCTTGCTTGATGGGATTTGGCAGACCTGCCAAAGGACAAGAAATGGTGAGCCGTGGAGGGCTCGAACCTCCGACCCGCTGATTAAGAGGAATCAGGTTTAGGTTAGCTTGCCTTTAGGGCAAGCATTGGACTTAACACGTCCATTTAGCACTTCAATAAGCCCAATCAGCTAGTCTGACGACAGTAGCTGATTGAAAGGCAAGTCTACCATAGCCCTTTCAAAATCTATATAATGCGCCGCCATGAACCGCGCCTTCCTCATTGTCCTTCTCATTATTGGAATACTTTGTTTAGGTATTGGCATATATTTGCTTTTTGTCAGTAAATCTTCTCCCCCAATTCCGCAAGCTTCTGGTAAGCACATTCGCCTTCCTGCTAATCAACTTTGGTTTAATACGGGTATCGTTTTGTCGCCGGGGAAAAACTTTACCGTTCATGCCTTTGGTAAATGGAGATGGGACCAAACCCCATCACATGAAAGTGGCCCAGAGGGTGTCGGTTACTGGAAAGGGTTAGTTGTTAAAGATGCGCCCTTAGCATCGCTTGTGGGCCGGATTAGCGATTCTACCTTCTACGTCGGTGCCGATTATTCTGCGACGGCACAACAGAGTGGCAATCTCCTTCTTAGTTTGAATGATTTGCCTGATGCTTTTTATGACAACACTGGCTCGTTGGAAGTGGTCGTGGACGTGAAATGAGTATTGTTCTAATCATCGTCGGTTTGCTCCTTATCATTATCGCTGGCTATGTTCTGCTCACCAGTTACACTCACAAGCCTCAAACAGCGTCTGAAAGAATTAAGACTCTCCAAGATGAAAAATATTCAACTGAAATGGGTAGGCCTGCTGCTGGAAGAGAGAGTAAGGCGGCGTTAGCACGGGCTACTTTACAGGCCGCTCTAAATGTTGAAGCCGAACAACTCGGGGTGATTGAAGATAGAAAATCTCAAGCTCAGGTTGTTGATGCCGAGCGACAAACCCAGCTAATAGACTTTGAGAACCGGCAAAAACTTCTTCTAATCGCCGGTAGTAAGAATCTTGATGTTGGAACTTACCTTGAATTGGAAAGGAAAGCTGAGATGGACCGGCTGGAATTGCAGAAGCAATGGCAGGAGTTACAGGATGCACTTAAAGCAGGGTTCATCTACGAGCTTCGGGCCCATCAACACCTTAATCTGGTGACTGAGTATATCGGCGGTCTTTATACCAGAGCCGAGCAACTCAAAGAAGCAGGTAAGGACAGGGAGTACAATCTAATCGAGGAACACATAGCGTTTATGGAAGGAGACTTCCGTGGCCGTCAGAGACTACTTCTATCTTCTCAACAAGAAGACCTTCAAGGAAGCGACGAAAATCCCTACGAGTGAAGAAATTCTAGATAAGCAAGAGAAGGGATTTCGGACAAAATACCCGCTGAGGATTTTAGGTGAAGGCAAAACAACGCTCACGATGACCGAAGAGGAGCGACCTCATGCACACCTAATCGGTTCCACCCAAGAAGGCAAATCAAAATTCATTGAGCATCTGGTTCGTGAGGATGTGCGTCGAGGTTTTGGAGCTTGTGTTTTAGACCCGACTACCGGAGCCAAGACTATCTATGACATCTTGCGCTGGTGCTGCGACAAAAAGGTAAAAAAGGTCTGTCTCATAGACCCACACGCTCGATGGGAATACAACAAAATAGTTGGAATAAATCCCTTTCTATACAAAAAAGATGGTCCAAGCGATAAGCTGAAAAAGGCTTCTTTAATCAACATCACAGACACTATCCAAATTCTCTTTAATACGAAAGACCCGGCCCAGACTTCTTTTATCAATCGGTATGTTGAAGCCGTACTCAATTGTCTCTATAACGCTAGCGCCCCGCTTTCTGATGCTCGTTGTTTTACGAATCAGGCTTACGTCAATCAACGCAAAGAAGTGCTCTCCGCCTCAAAACCGACAGACCCGCACCGGATTGACTTAGAAGAAGCGTTTAGAAACGCTAAGCAGTTTGAGCATCTTCAAACGACCATCAATCGTTTACAGGGTTTCTTCCGAGACCCTCTCAGCGCAATGCTTGGAGTGTCGCAAGGAGTTGATTTTCTACAGATGGTAAAAGAGGGCTGGCTCATTCTAGTTAATCTAGACAGCTCCGTTGACCTCGATGTTATGGACGCTCGGCTGTTAGGTACGTTAATTATCAACCAACTCTTGCTTGCGATGGACCGGCTGTTCTACTTGAAGAAGAACAAAGCCACTCGATTTTATTTATATGTTGATGAAGCTGGAGAGTATGCCACACGTAAATTAGCTCGGGCCTTTACTCTGAAAGCAAAGACTGGTCTTCGAGTAACAATAGGTCATCAATATTTCGGCCAGTTCGAGGATAAGTATGTTGTGGACGCCATCAACGCCCTTACAAAGATGAAAGGAATGTTCAATCTGCCGGGTCGTGAGGATAGGGATAAAGTAACGAAGATGTTCTACGGTGGAGACATTTCAGACCGACAGGCCTCATTTGCTAATGCAGACCTTCCCCAGCAACATGCCGTTCTAAAGATACTGAAAGGTGGTCCTCAAAGAGTAAGGATACCAGATGTTCCGCCGGCTAGGTCGAGTGACGCCGACTTGCGGGAATACATAGCGCGGATTTTTGACCAGCCTTGGTACTACAATCCGCGCGACGTTAAACAAGCTCATGATATTAGATACTTACAAACGGATTCTTCACGGACTCCATCTCGAAAAGAACATGACCGGGAGGCAGATAGCGAGACTTCTGTACCCGCAGGATTACGCCGAAGACGCCAGCAAAACCTATCAACGAGTAATGAAGAACCTCAAAAAGCTGGAGAACGACGGCCTATTAAGGTCTAAGTCCTACGGACTGGCTAAGGAAAAGTTTTGGTTTCTTGCAAAACATCCAATCGTTTCTGAATTGGAGTACATCCCTCCCAAGAAAGAAGTTCACGCCTTCAAGTATGACCATGAGAAGGATTGCGCCGAGGTGTTTGTTTCTCTGGCGCTGACTGATTCTTTATTCACCTGGGAAGGTGAAGGTGACCAAAAATCTGGCCTTAGGCACGACCGGAAGTTTAGTGTTGACGACCGGGTGTTTTGCCTTGAGGTTGAACGAGGCACCCAAGGTGACGGTAGGCTCAGAGAGAAGCTGGCCCGGTACGTAAAGTATTACGAATCCACCAGGGAACCATTCCACGTTCTTTTCACGGTTCAAAATGAGTCAGCCATAGAGTCTTTGGTTTACCTTTTCGGGGAGTTTAAACTTGGCAACCAATACGGTGCCGTTCTGTTTCAGGATTTCATAAATGACCCTCTAAATGCTCCGATTACCACCCGATTCGATACTCTGCATTTGTCCAAACACCTTTCCAAACAACTTCCAAACGAATAGACGGGATTCTTAATCTTAACGTAAGAAACATACGGGTTTTTGGCGTTATGTCTTTAATGATTACCTAGGATTTTTCGGCTTCGCTGTGACGCTCGCTCCGCTCGCGATAAATAGTCTGTTCAGGTAGTGGGTTACTTCCGTGTTGGGGAAGTGTTTGTTTGGTTTGGATTCTACCTTTTTTGAGACATGTCCTTTTTAGGCACGTTCTTTTTTTGACTATTAGGGATGATGGTTAGCTGGGATTTGGGTTCTAGCGAAGGTCCAGAGAGATTAGGTTTTATGGTTTGAGGGGGAGGTTTGGGTTGGTGGGTGATTGTGTTGCAGGTGGGTTTGTTCGGGCGAGGATTACGGTCAGGTCGGGTTATCAGGGTTGTACGGGGTGTTCGAGTCCCATGGGTCAGTTTGTCTTATTTTGAGGATACACAGGATAGATAGTTTCTGCCTGCCGTCTTTCAATTATAGCGCCCACCCTGCCGCGTCAAGGTCGCGGCTATTTTGTTTTTTATCTCCCGTTACGCATAAAAGCTACATGGCTCCCTTGACGCTTGGCAGGGAACCCGGTCGCTTAGTGATGGCGTAGCAGGCAATACCAGCTAGCCTGTTATTTCATCATTAGCTGGATGGAGTTTGTATGTACCATTTTCCAGTGAATAGTTTGGAGTTTAAGAAGGGATACAGGTTGGGTGTTGAGAAAGGTAGGAGAATCGAGAGAAAGATTTGTTTGGTATTAGTTATTGGTTTCGTCTTAGTTTTTGAGATTGCTCACCGTTTGGTTGATGTGATTCGAGGTTGTGTGTAAGCCGTTTGCTAAAATATATGGGCAGTAGGCACACGAACAGATGCAAAGCACGTCATAGCCTATATGGAGCTAACTGAGTCAGCTCGGTTGGTTTGTCGTGGAATTAACTTGGCAAGTTAAGGAAGGCTGAATAAGTAACGCCAGTGAAAAGACAGTCCCGTCTACTGAGGAAATCTTTGAGAAAATCTACTGTTTTTCGACCAAGGCTGTGGTAGTGAAACTTCTTGAAATTAGTTAAGCAATTTGTTTTGGAAAAATGCTTGACAATCACAGCGCTGAGTAGTACATAGAATCTGTTACCTGAACGAGCTTGTCTCTTCTTTTTTCGTCTGTAGTTTCCAACTATCCCGTATTCCGTCGTTGCCAATAACTATAAGTCTAAGTAGGTAAGCCGAGCGGTACTTGTGTCTCTTGGTCTACCGGCATCTAAGGTGCGGGGGTGGAAGTGTCGGATGAATGGCCGTCTTTCATTGGAGGAGGGCAATGTCTTTTGAGATTTTCAAACACTATCTCTTTCAGATAGAGGAAATATTGTTACTCATCGGGTGCATTATTTCCTTAGGGTTTTATATAGCCCTAACTGCTCGAAAGAAATATCAAGAATTGATTAAATCCGAACCTAAGAAGGACAAAGAATAGCGGTTTTTTGGAATTTGCTGGGTCGGCTGGAGTTGTGCTTGAAATCCAAAGGACTACGTTGGGTTATTCCACGCCACCGGCGCATAGTACGCTCGCAATCTGCTAGCGTCAAGACTTAAGTCTTTATTAACTTTGGGTCCTCATAAATGTTACCGATGACTTCCATATCCCTAGCGAGCGACGCAGTTAGGTTTGAAAACCCAGTAATGCTTTTTAGAACTGCGAGATAAAATTCAGCGTCGTGGCCGTCCCACTGAACTCGATAGGTGTTTCCATCGGTGTCTTGAACAAAATCCTTGTGGTAAATCTCTTTTCCGTTCTTGTCTAAGAGGCCTGTGAATTGCATAAACTTACACTCACTTGCCAAGAAGCTGTGGTCTTTTGTGAAAATACGGATTGTGCCAGTTGATATGTCATCACACATGGTCTGAGTAATTGAGTGCCACGCTCTAAATTTGATTGTTCTCATTGGTTGTGAGGTTTTCCGAGCCGATAGGCTCTAACTTAATGTGAAATCCGTTGGATGTTAGTAGGGTGGCTTGTTATGATTAATTTATGAAGTCCAGGCTTACTGCCACAAGGCAGACTTGCCACCGCTAGCGGCCGCTTCAAAAACTCCAGCTCTTTCCAATCGTAGCGTGATAGCCCATGAATCCGCGCTCACCCTTTCTTCGTACAATCGGCTGAATCAAGCCATGCAATCCCCGTTTTCGAAGGTATCGTACTTGACGTCTCGCCTCGGTTTCCGTTTCGTACTCCAGGTCTGAGATAGGACGGAATTCTTTGTCCCAGACGTACAAGATGAAGCGATAGGTAATTAGGCCGGCAAGTATCGAGGCATCCAACAATGTCAGTTTTAGCCTTTCTGGGGTTGGCGTCGGGTTGTTCAGGTCAGCATTACAGGCTCTTTCAATAACGTCTTCATCCTTCATTTCTAATTCAGCTTCGTAGTAGATGTCGTTTTCTTTCAAGCTCATTGTTTTAGTTGGTTAATGATATTGGTTCTCTCGCTCGACTGGCCCGACTTGAATGCCTTATTGAGGACATCCAGGGCATCACCCAACTCATGTAGTCCGCTCTCGCGCTTCAATTCCCAAGCCAAGCTAAACAGAAAATCGAAGTTAGTAATATCTGGCTTGAGCTTGCGCAGTTTCCGCTGGGCTTCATCATAAGTCAGGAAGCAAACCGGGCAGATTTCATCCTCATAGACTTCGTCAGTACCCTCGTCTGATATCGCTCTCGGAACCAAAGGTACGTTGTGTATCTCACAGATAGTCGTGGTCATTGTTAATACAGGAAATTAATGTAAATCAGGGCAAGGCAGGTGACGACCACACCTATTGCCAACACGGTCGTTGCGACCGGGAAGATATCAAAGGGAGATTCTTTCATTGGTTTGAGAGTTAATGATTTGATAAACGTACGTTCTCGAAGCTTTAACTTTCTTACTGATTCCTAGCTTAGACCATCGCTTGCCAGTCTTCGGGTTAGTCTTTCCCCAGAGGGAAATGATTTGGTTCTTCTTTTTCACATGATTTGGTTTCCGCTCCGAATGGAGCATTACTAGTTGGTACTCTAAGTATGACATGTACACTGCAACTGTAAAGTAGCACTCTGTGGATAACCGTCTTTTCTCTCTTAACTAAGCCAAAAGAAATGCCCAAGAAAAGAAGTCGAACCCAAGAACACTTGGAGGCACAAGTCCTCCATGAGCATAGCGGAGTTATTGATATGAAAAAGCTTTGGAAGAAGGAAGAGGATAAGGAGCTGGACCCTAACCTAGTTAAGACTTTGGTCAATGCGAATCCCCAAGAAGCTTAAGATTGGAGCGCACCAGTACGATATCGTTTTAACGAAGGATGTGTTTGAAGGCGCAACTTGCGGGATTCAGTTACGAAAAGAAGGAAAGTTGGTGGTCAACGCAGACCTTCCAAAGACCCATCAAGGCGCAACGCTTTTTCATGAAATACTTCACGCACTTAACTCCGAGCTAGACCACACGCTCTTAGATAGTTTGGCCGAACAGCTCTACGAAGTCTTTGAAAGTAATAGTCTACTTCATTAAGACGTGATAAGCATGCTGAATCAGCAGTATCAGAATTAGCAAATAGACTGCCAGCTCTTTGCACTCCCAAACTAATTCTTTGCCTCTCCTCGCAATATGTAGAGCGCAGTCGAAGTAGTAATCGATTTGTGGATGTTTTCTCCGTTCAACGGAGATTAGGGGACGAGATTGAAGTTCAGCAGACACGCATACACCTTCCGGGCCTGCTTAGTTTCATCTGACGCGGTGTATACGCAAGAGGATTATTGCTTCTGTGCTAATGCACGCGTTTGCAGACCCAAAGCGTCAGATGCCGGCAATTGCCTTTCAAACCGTCACTACCGCGCACTAATTTATCCGTAATAACGGAAAAATCGAGAAAATAGTGACCATCAGGAGCTTAATCCCACTTTTCTAAAAATGTCAATGAATTTTGATATCAACTTCCACCTATAAATTCTCACTTCCCGGCTGCTTAAATCTAATTCAAGTCTTGGAATCGCTTTGGTCTAAGAGCTGAGGTGGTTCAGCAGGTAAAGGCTTCCGCCATTCGAACCTAATACGCCTAATGGCCCGAACCCAGATAACTCCGGTTTTTCCGATGCCTTTACCCAGACCTTGAAGAATAAGAAGAAGTAGGCTGAAGGTGGAAAGGCCAGCCAAGGCCTCTATGACGGACATAGACCACTCCTTGGGAATCCGCCAATACGGTTTAAGCGACGAGTGTGTCTAGCGGGGAACCTTTTACAACCGGCCTCTAAGGGCCCTAGACGCGGATTCCTACTCGCTCAAACCTGGGCAAACTGAGTTGCTAAATAAATTATATTCCCAACCCTTTTTAGAAGACAAGCTTTATTTAAGTCTGAAATCGATTTTTAATGTATGCCCTCAGGCCGAAAATCCCTCAAAGAAGAATTACAAATCAAACAACGGTACGCAGACCTCACTGAACCGTATTTCAAAGTTCTCAAGAAGCATTTAGACAGTGGAAACGTGGTGAATGAGAAGTGGGCTGTCGAACAGCTTACGAAAGCGTATACCAGGATGATTCCGCAGGATGTAAAGACAGACCTGACAGGAGAATTGAGTATTAAGTGGCAGTCCTAAATGGTCGTTATCCCTTACTCACCGAGGGAATGGGCCAACCAATTACACTCCACTACTAAACGTTGGATAGTCCTTGTCCTTCACCGTAGAGCAGGGAAGACAGTAGCAGTCCTCAATCACCTTCAACGCGACGCGCTCAAAACTCCAAACTCTCGCTTCGCTTATATCGCTCCCTTTTACAAACAAGCAAAGAATATCGCTTGGGATTTACTCAAGCTTTACGCTCGCCCAATACCAGGAATTCAATTCAATGAATCAGAACTCTCAGTCAGATATCCCAATGGCTCTAAGCTCCAACTTTATGGCGCGGACAATCCAGATTCTCTTCGTGGTATTGCTCTTTGGGGTGTCGCTTTCGATGAATACTCCCAGCAGCCCAGCAACATATTTACTGAAATCATACGTCCTGCTCTCGCTGACCATTCTGGTTACGCTATATGGATTGGTACTCCTAAGGGCAAGAATGAACTCTACCGCCTCCACCAGACAGGACTAACAGATGAGAAATGGCTCTCAATGCTCCTCACAGCCGAAGATACAAACCTAATTCCGCATGCAGAACTCGAGGACGCTAAGAAACTGATGAGTGAGGATGAATACAACCAAGAATTCATGTGTTCATTCGAAGCCTCAGTGAAGGGCGCCTACTACGCCACCGAACTGGTAAAGGCCAGGAAAGAGAACCGCATCAAGACAGTTCCTTACGACCCTATTCTAAAAGTTCATACAGTTTGGGATTTGGGAGTAGGCCAGAAACTAGCCATTGGGTTTTATCAAGGCACGATGGCCGAAAGGAGAATGGTTGATTACTGGGAAGGCGCTAACCATGACGGCATTCCCCAGGCTATCAAAGCACTTGAAAACAAAGAATACATTTATGGCAAGCACTTCCTGCCTCATGACGCCAAAGCTACCGATATCGCAACAGGCAAGACTCGACTTCAATTAGTCAAAGACCTCAAACCAACATGGACGTTTGAAGTAGTACCGATGATTTCAGTTGATGACGGTATTCAGAGAGGCAAGCTTTTCTTCAACAAACTTTGGATAGACGAGCAGAAGTGTCAAACGTTCCTAGATTACATTTCCCAGTACCGCCAAGAGTGGGATGACAATAAAGGAATGTTCAAAGAGAAGCCTGAGCATGACTTCACTTCACACGCCGCTGATGTTCACAGATATGCAGCAATCGTTGAAGACCTAATGACTAACGAGATGCAAAAGACTTATGTGCAGCCAGCTTGGGAGTCAGAAACTAATTACTTTACTGCTTAGTATCAGGCTTCATTCGTCGCTCGATTTCTGCGAGCAATTCGTTGTCAGAGTTATCTGATGAGGGGTTGAAGGGCATAGTGCCATATTCGATTAGGGTTAATATCTTTGTTGCGCGCTGAATTGCCTTTAGATAATCGTTCTTAGTCAAAACAAGGTAAGTCGGGTTCTTCGGCGCTCTTGCAGGCGCTCCAGCTTGCAGCATGTCCAATCTCCTCAGTTCCGACTTAACAGATTCAATGATGTCTTTTCTAGTAAGTCCGTGAAGGCTTTCACAAAACTCCTTAAATTCGCTGTTCAACATTTTCAATATCCTCCGCTAAATGACCGAGACCGAACAAATAGTTAATCAAGTCAGAGCCGAATACAAGGCTGGTTTAGATTACCGCCACCAACGAGAAGCCGCTTGGAAGTTGGCCGAGGACCAGTATTTCAATAAGCAGGTTAAAAGCCTTAAGCAACGCTATAACGTTCCTGTTCCGACCGTCCCCGGTTTTGTTGAAACCTTACTTTCCAAGATTGACGACCCGCCGACCTTAAAATACGAGGAAGCAGAAGACGCAGATTACAAGGCTGTCCAGAAGGCCAATGCCTTTCGTGAAGTCGAATCAAAGAAAGAAGATTATGACTGGGATATGCTCGACCTCGACGGCAAGAAGCAAGCGATTCTGTATGGCCGCGCTATCGCAAAGTTCTTTTCACAATCCAAGCCTGAATACAAATCTAACCTAGAGCTAGTTGATGTCTACGACTTCATTGCTGACCCAATAGGCGGAGGCAATTTAGAAAAGCATCGCTTTGTGATGAATGACAACCTGTTTAAGTCGAAAGAAGACTTGAAGCAGGGAGTGGAGAATTTAGGTTACGACGCCTCAGCAGTTGAAAAAATCATCAACTCCACCAGCCAGGACAAGATTGTTGACAACGACAACCAGTACAAGAGTAAGCAGTCGAGAATGATGGCTCTCGGAATTGACGGCATTACCTTCAATTACGCCGGCCAAGCTCTCTACAAGTTTGTTGAAGCTGGTACGACTTGGAATGGTGTTCGTTACTACGTTCTTTTCAATAATGAATTAGGTGTCGCAGTTAAATGCATTCCCTTAAAAAAGGTTTTCAAATCTAACCTATGGTGGTTTTCCTCGTGGGCCACACACCGGGATACGTTTAATTTCTGGTCCAAAGCACCTGTTGATGACATCGTTCCCTTGGCTGAAATGATTCGAGTCTTGGTTAACCAGGAACTCGACAACCGCCAAAAGAAAAATTGGGGTCAAAGAGCATACGACCCTGATATGTTTCCCAATCCCGCTGAATTGCAGTGGCGGCCTGATGGCCTAGTGGCTGTTAAGAGCGGGTCGACAGTCACCCGAAGCATTGAACAAGGCGTCTATCAGTTTGAGACACCCGAGTTAAACGGAACGATAAACCTTGTTCAATACATTGATAATGTCATTGGTCAGAAGAGCGGAGTAACAGCAGATACGCAAGGCCAGAGTGACGAAGACAAGGTAGGCATTTATTACGGCAACCTTCAGCAAGTCGCCGACCGTTTAGGCCTATATAACAAGAGCTACAAGAAATTCTGGCAAGCTATCGGCCGTAGGTATGTTTGGGGACTGTTTGAACACTTACGCAGCCCAATGGCCGTCAGGATTATCGGTGAAGAAGGCGCTGAATGGGACGAGATTAAAAGAATCGAAATCAACCCCGATTGGAATATCAAAGTTGAAGGCGGTAATGCAGAACTCGCAGCCGATGAAATCAAGAAGAAGCGTCTTCAAGATATTATGGCCCAGCTACTACCTGATGAGTTGGCAATATTAAGCCCCCGGTGGAGAGCAGAGCAGAAACTCCGCGCCATCGGTGTAGAGGAAGACGACATTCGTATGGCATTCGACATTCAGAACGAAGGCAACCGGGAAATCCTGGCTGAAGCTTCACAGCTTATCCAAGACTGTCTCGCAGGTAAGCCTTACAAGTTGAACAGAGGTGCTAACACGGCATTCATTCAGAAGATTATCGATTACGCTACCGACACTGACTTACCGGACCAGGAATACATGAAGCTCATGCAGATTGCTGAGGAGCACTTACCTATCGCAGAAGAGAATATGGCTCGTAAGGCAGTACAGATGATGGCCCAGCAAGGCACGATGCCGGGACCAGAAGCCCTTCCCGCACCGAGCGAACAGCTCTACGGCTCACCAGACGCAACAGGAGCCACGGAGACGGCTCCAAATACCCCAGCGGGTACTCAGAGCCAGTCCCAGCAGCTTACTCCGCAGGTCGTCTAAAACGGCCATTCAGCGCGAAGCACTTTTACAGCAGCGAAAACGAACAGCAAGATAAGAAATATCTCAATGAGACCCCTTTCTATCTGGCCGTACGTCACACGCCCACGAACAGGCATACGCAACCTCCTTTTTCAAGGAGTCGGTAATGCGGCCGTTACGTCTTTGTGTCTTAGCGGGTTGCCTGGGACTGTGGCTCTTGGTTTGAGGCTAATGGCCTAATAATGAGCCCTGGGTGTCAACGGCATCTGTGCTTAAGAAGATGACTTTGTTAGCGCACCGACTCGTATTCAGTTGTAAATATATTTTACTCCCAATGATTGAATTAGACCAACTTAAAAAGATAGTTTTCGAACTCGATTACGACCCGGAAAGTAGGCATGAAGTTTTAGAGCTGGAGGCGAAGTTAGCCAAAGCAGCTCAGGCTGAAAATATCGCCGCACTTCCAACCATCGCAGACTTTATCGAATACCTTACCTTCCAGAAAGAAGCCGCTGAACACCTGTTGAAAACTGATAGGACGATGACCGATAGGGAACGCGACAAGATGTTCGAGCGCATCGACCTTACTACCCGCTTCATCTCTCTTTTTAACGGCCAGGAACGGCAAGCAGTTGAACAAGAAATTAAAGACGCCTTCGATGTTGCAAGCACTCATCAATAAAGCGAAAGAGTGGCGCATGAAGCGCAATACCGTAGTAATCGTGGCGGATATTAAAACAGGAAAAATACTGGTCAGTTATAAGGGTAAAACGGCAAGCGGTAGTTTTGAAGACAATACCCTACGCAACATGGTCACAGGCGTAAGGTTTGAAAAATCAATGACCAACTTTTTAATAGCCATATCACAATTAACCAAACAAGTATGCCAAGAAAACCCAAGGCTGAAGTAGCCGGCGAGTCAGTTGAGGCGCTGGACGCCAAAATTGACGAAGCATTAATTGAACCGAAGACGGAATTCGCAGTACATGGACCGGATGGCGGTCATATCCGCACTTATTCAATCGCTGACCAGGGCGAGAACGCCGAAGCGTTAGCTCACCAGTACGCCGCTAAAATCGGTGGCAAAGTCCTCTAAGTTCAAAACTTTTGTTGTCAGGATTAGGGTGAAGGATATGGAAGTAGCTTTAATCTCGCTCCCCGCAAGGAGCAGGAAAGAAGCTATTGAAATGACGCTCAAACACCTGAAAGTGACAGCAGAGTCTTACTAACTTGTTCCCACAACAACCCAACAGTGGAAAGGCGATGACGGCCTTAACAGTCTTCTTGCGTGTTAACGCAACCCAAATAATTAACGAAAGGAAATATGTCTAATGACATTCCAGTGTCTGACAATTTCACCCCTGTACCGGGAGTGAAGTACGAAGACACACCCGCAGCTCCGGCTGCACCGGTTGAGCCAACCGAGCCTAAAGTTGAAGAACCCAAAGTTGAACCAGCTCCAGAGCCAACTGTTGAGCCACAAACTCAAGAACCCGTAAAGCCTGAACCGGTGGTTGAAAGACCAAAGAAGGCAGGACCCATTGCAAAACTCTTAGAAGACAGACACTCGCTGGAAGAAGAGAATGCGGAACTCAAACGAAAGTTAGAAGAAGCATCTCAACAGCCAGCAAGTCCTCAAGCGACAGCCGATGTTAAGCAGTTAGCCGACGAATTCGGTTTAGATGAAACTCTGTTACAGAGAATCGTTGACACCGCCCGAGGTTCTGCTAAACCCGAACTGCCGAAGGAAGTACAAGACCTCTTGGCTGACCACCAACGGGGGAGGCAACAGCAAGAAGAAGAAGCGCAATTCAATGCCGATTACGACTCGCTTGCACGAACTTTCGAAAGCGAACCGCTGAAAGACCAGTCGGTTAAAGACAAGGTATTGGACCTCGCTTACTCTACTGAAAAAGCTCCCGATGGTGTTCCCTACTATCAGAAACCGCTTCACGAACTGTATTTCAAGTTTGTAAAGCCTGAGATAGAGCCAGGTAAACCTAGTGCCGAATCCTCGCAAGGCGGCAGCCAGGCTACGAAGGTAATCGACTTCGAGGAAATCTATAACCGCGACGACCCCAAGGAACTCGACGCTATGGATTCAGACACCTTCACCAAGTACAACACTTGGGTAAAAGAGCATAAGGAAACCAAAACTCCTATCACACGCATTGGGTAATTCCAATCATTAACAACTAAATAAATTGGCTAACTCTCTCTCCGCGTCCTTTCCTACGCGGTGGGCTCGCGAGATGCAGGAACGTCTTGAAAAGATGGACGTGTTCCGCAAGCAAGCGAACTTCCGCCTGGAAAGCGACTTGAAAGACGGCGACACGGTTAAGCGCGTATATCGCTCTAACATTGTCCCCGCCGACTACAGCCGTGGGACTGACGTAACCTTCAAGGACATCACTGACACCGCAGAATCGCTGAGTGTTGATAAAACTCCGGTCTTGCCGTTCTACGTTGACGACCTTGATGCGTTGCAATCCCACTACGACACCAGAGAACAATACACCTCTGACACGGTTAAAGACCTTAACCACATCATTGATGGCTGGTATCTGGCAGAAGTCGCCAATGCGACCAATACAATTGACGCTGCCGACTTCGGTGGTACTGCTGCTACCGCAGCTACCATTACCCCGGCCAACATCCAAAAGATGTTTGCTCTTGCCCAAAAGAAACTTGCTCGACGCAATGTGAAAATGGGCAACATGTTCGCCAACCTCACCCCAGACGTTTATCAGACCTTGCTTGAATACTTGGCTGGTAAAGAATCTGTGTTAGGTGACCGAACCGGTGAGAATGGTTCCATGGGTAGTTACTTTGGTTTCGACTTGTTCGTCTCCAACGCTAACTACTGGACTGGCCGTTTGAACCTCGCCACTCAACCAACTAACACTGACACGATTGTCTTCAATGGCGTGACCATCACCTTTGTGTCATCCATCGGAACAACCGCTGGTAATGTGTTGATTGGTGCTAACGTTGACGCCACTCGCGTTAACTTAGCCGCTTTGTTCAACGCTCCTGGAACAACTAACTCCACTCAAGTCGCATTATCGAACGACGACCAGGTTAAGTTTTATGGCTTGACCGCGACCGACGTTCCTGCAAGCGACTGGATGAACATCACCTATCGCGGTGCTGGTGGGGTTGTAGTTTCTGAAACCCTTACTGACGCAACTGATGGCTGGAGCACCACGCTCTGTATGAACCAGTTGATGTTCGGTGAAAAGGGTGCGGTTGACTTCGTTATTCAGAAGCAACCCACGGTCCAAATTGAAAAGGCTGAAGCCCGCTTAGGCTTTAAGGTAATCCCTCACACCCTATTCGGTAAGAAGACTTTCCAAGATGGCGCTAAGAAATTGGTTAACGTCAAAGTTAATACTTTCTCTTACACCTAATCTGTAATTCAGACCTTTGCGGTTAGAGGTTAAACCGCACTTTGAAAAGTAAGGTAAGAGCTTCATTTAGAAGACTCCTACATAAGGACAATAATGCCCAAAGTATTAAACCGAGCGTTACAACTCGGGGGTGAAGATTTGAAAATCGGCACCTATGTTGTAACCGTTCTCGAATTCGATTCTGATGGAAACGTATCTCGTGCCAAAGGAACAAACGTTCCGGCAGACAGCGATGCTGGTTTTGCCAAAGGTTGTCGGTTCGTCGACACAGACGCTTCTGCTGGTGGAATTGTGTACATCAATGAAGGCACTTCGTCTTCTGCGAGTTTCCGTGCAGCTGTCTCCGGTACGGCGCCGGCCGAGGTAGTTACTGCTACAAATGTCATTCTCGCTTCAGAAAGCGGTAAGACGTTCTTCTTAAACTCGGCTACTGAATTCGTCTCAACTCTACCCGCTCCGGCAGCAGGCTTACGCTTTTCGTTCGTCGTAACAGCAGCTCCCTCCGGTGCTAGTTATACGGTTGTAACCGCTTCCTCCGCCAACATCATAAAAGGTGTGCAAATCACAGCGGAAGACGCAGCTGGTTCTGGCGACTCTGGTACTGCCGACGACACGATTAGTTTCGTCGATGGTCAAGCTGTAGCTGGTGACCGTGTCGATGTTATCTCCGATGGCACCAGCTGGTTCGCTTACGCGTTCAGTAAAGTCAAAGCTGGCATCACCTTCACTCAAGCTTCCTAGTTTCCTAACTCTTAACCCGAGTAATCGGGTTTGGAGCTTAGACAATTAATAAACACTAATGTTAAGACAACGAAGAATTACCGCTCTAAATGCAGTAACAGCAACCACAACTTCCAACAAGTTTTGGGTGGGTGGAGCGAAAAGAATTGGCCTTCACTTTAGGAGAGCCGACCATTCTGCTGGTTCCACTGCCTTTACTGTGAAAGGTTCATTGGAGCCCTTTGAAACCGGCACTGGACCAGTAGATGCTCATGGCAATCCCACTGGTGGCGCAGCAGTCACGATGACTGCTGTCAACATGCTAGTCAGTAACGTTACGAACACTAATGGTCAAATGCGCACCCGTGTTAACAGCACTAGCTTAGCTGCCAATGGTGATGCCTTTGTCTGGCTTGAACCGGATATCCTGGTCAACTGGCTTGAAGTCACTGCTACTGAAACCACAGACGGCACTCACAGTGCCTGGATTGTTATCGAAGAAGAAATTCCTCAAATCGCTGGCTTCTAATGACCCTGAACCCTCAAGAAGAATTTGTTATCTCTCGTCAGTTAAATGACCCCGCAGACGTAGGCACAAACTATGTGCGGGCATATATTCGCAATGCGAAAACAGACGCACTGATAACAACTCTCAATCTTGATGACAAGGGTTCCCAACGCTTCACTAAGACGTGGCAAGTAGCTCCTGACCCGACAGGCCTTGGTCTCTACATCACAGTTACCACACAAGTCTTCACTGATTCGGGCTATACCACACCTTCAACGGTTTACGGAGTTGAGCAGCACGAACATTTAGTCCAAGACCGGCTTAATCCATTTTTGAGGAATGCTGTTTCTGGCCCAGACGTCGACTACAAGCGTATTAAAAAACTTCTTGACGAGGCCATCGCCGCGATTCCTAAGGCCGAGAAACCTCAGCCCGTTGATTTAATCCCTCTCTCCGAAGGTTTCCAGGCCGTTATTCAAGAGATTCGCGACATCAAGTTTCCCGAATCCAAACACGTTGACCTTGGACCAGTGATAACTAAGTTAGGGACTCTGGAACGAGCGATTACTAGCATCAAAATTCCTAAGACAGACTTAACTGCCACCAACAAGTTAATCGAAGCTAAAAATGATGTGCTTGATTCGCTTGCCGAAGCCCAAGAAGAAATTAGAGAGGGTCAGTTTGAAAAAATAAAGCAGTTCTTCGCTGGACTCGACACGTTGATTGAGAAGGTAAATGTCCTGAATGGAAAATTCGACAATGCTCAATTGGTTGTTCTCAAAGACCAAAGAGAGAAACCCAAAGAAGTGAAGGATAGTGTGCTCGATGAATATCTAAAACTCTAGATGAGAACTACTCAAGAAAAACTCCCCACAGGCGGTGCGGGTATTCCAGGCGGTGATGATACTCAAATTCAATTCAACGATGGAGGTAGTTTTGGCGGTGATGCCAATTTCACTTGGGATAAAACAACATCCATTCTGTCATTAGGAAATATTGGCACTGGACTCTTTGCCAAACTAGATACCTCTTTTATAACTGGGGTTGATAAGACTTTCACTTTCCCCAATCAAAGTGGAGTAATCGCTCTCGTATCTGACATTCCTACTAATTTCGCTAACCAAGCACTCTCAAATCTTACTGTTACTGCCATTAATACTGACCTCACTTTCGCTGACGGAAACCCCAGAGCTTTAGTAATAGCAACCCAGACATCTCCCGACACAGATGGGAATGATTTAGAAATTCGTCCTGGCAACGGCGATGGCACAGGAAAGGGAGGATTATTAATAGTTCACGGGGGGACAGGAGGGGCTACGGGAGACGGAGGAGATTTAAGGCTTTCAGGCGGAACAGCCGGGGCGGGTGGCGTACAAGGGAAAGTTTCTATTTATGATTCCACAAGTGGATTTCACGCTTATCTTAATACCGCGTTGCTTTCTACTTCTGATAAGACTTTCACTTTCCCCAATGCTTCAGGCACTTTCATGCTCCTTCCCGCAAGCCCTGCGGACTACACAACATCAAACGTAACTACGGACAGAGCCTACAATGCGAACGCTACATCGATTGATGAACTCGCAGACGTTTTGGGAACCTTAATCGCCGACCTCACGGCAATAGGATTATTGCAGTAATGGCTAATTCAACATTCGGAGCTATAGGCTCAGATATAACATTGGGCGCTTCACAAAGTGTCCGCAGGAATTCAGCGAACAATGCATTTGAGGCCTTTACTACAAGTAATGACCCGGTGACTCTTGCTGCTGGAGCGTATCTAATAGCTCCAGTTGAGCAATACACGGCAGCCAACGTTGGCTGTACTGTTGCTGCAAATAATGATGTTCAAGTTTTTGGTTTTGTCCCGAAAGCAACTATCTCTGTGACAGCTATTGTTTTTGATGTGCAGGTGCTTCTTAACGGCGGATTGTGTTCAATAGGCATTTATGACGCTGCTGGAACTACAAAGCTGATTGATACCGGAACTAAATCTACGACAAGTACAGGTGTGCAAACTGCAAGCATTAGCCCTGCCGTAACACTATACGGAAATACTTTTTACTGGTTTGCTTTTGCGATAGATAATACGACAGCGGCTATCAGAGGCATTATTTCTCCTGTTACGGGCGTACTGAATATTTTAAACGGAAGCACGGTATATATGGGCAAGGCTGCCAATGCTGCAACCTCGGGTGCGCTTCCTAGTTCTTTAGGCGCGATTAGTAGTCAAAATCGAGGAATCCCTATGGTTAAGTTACAGGGATGATTGAATACATCAAATAACCTTAAAACTAATTTTCATGCTCTCTAAACAAGCTCTCAACATTCTTCTACAAATCTTCGGCGAAAAATCAAACTTAAACATGCCAGCCGGGGTCGCAAGTCAAATAATTGAAATTCGTGACTGGACAAAACAGCAGTTAATTGAACCAGGTTCCGAAGACACTTCAAAACAATCCGAATGACCGCACAAGAGTGCATAGACAAATTTCATAATTACGTTTCCGACGAACTTGATTCAGATTTTGAACTCCAGCTTGTTAATGACGCCAAGAATGCGATTGAAACTGAGCTTCAACTAGAAATAACCAAGAAGCTCAATTCTTCAGGTTCCGTAACCGCCGGTCAGACCTACACTACGCAGCGCTCTCTTCCTGCTGACTTTTTCTTACCTCTCACAATCTACGTTGGCACTCAACCGCAAATGCCAGTCCCTTTTGAACAACAACAGTTCTATCGGGATACTTCCGGTAGGTATTGGATTGATTTAGCAAATGGCAAATATTACCTAGCCGGCACCCAAGGTTCTTCTCAACCGATTTACTTTTACTACCAGTACGACACTGGCGACCTTGAATTAGACGACTCACCCGTCTGGCCCGATAGATTCCATACGCTTATTCCTCTTGAGATGGCTCGCCTCTACTGGCAAATAGACCAGGGCGAAAAGAACAGAGCGTGGACACTCGAGTACCAGACTGACTATTTACGTTGGAAACGGTTGCTTACTGATTGGGACCACAAACTGAAACTGAACACCATAGACAATAGTTCCTTCTCTGATGCCAATCCCGTACCTTCGGAAAATCGAATTAACTTCTAGTAGTTGCGAATCAAGGAAATCAAAACCTTCCTCAAAGGGCTCATAACTTCAGTCGAAGACCATTCCATTCCGGATGGTGCGGCTTCGGATTCCAAAAACTGGTTGACAAAGGGAGACAAGATTGAGCTGAGGCGTGGCCAAAAATTGCTTGGCGCTGATGTTACTGAAGATTACACGCTTGGTAATGAGTTAATCACGAATGGTAGTTTTGATAGCACGATAGATGGATGGTCCTTGGACACTCTTTTTGGTACTGGAACCTTTACTTGGGTAGCCGGTGCCGGCAGTGTAAACGGTGGTAACGAAGCTGGTATCGTTCTGTATCAAGATTCTTTGGCTCTTGATTATCATACTTCGTATCTTCTGGAGTTCGACCTGGTAATAGATACTCCAGGTTCCCCATACTCTTTACTCCCTCAGTTCCAATCAGTTTCAGATGGGGCTATTGGTTTTACCCAAACCATTGACGCTTCTGGCCATTATTCTTTGACAGTTGATTTTGATGACTTTCCTAACTTAACTACTTTGGTAGATACCCTCCAATTTGGTTTCACCCCAGGATTTGAAGGGACCATTGATAACATCAGCCTTAAGGAGAAAATCCCCGTGGCGACCGCACCGAGCGCTGGTCTACACGTAACCTCCAAAGCTGATGGAACCCAAATTCCATTTCGCAAACGAGGACGAAAGCTTGAATATTACGATAGGGATACGGAGGATTGGTTAGAAACCGGCTCTGGTATTTTCCCCGCCGCGGCGGAAGACGACGAAGCTTCCTTTGCCGATTACGCCTCACTTGCAGGGAACCAGATGTTCGTCTGTTCCCCCAACAGCGGGCCCTTCAAGATAATGACCGCTAACCCAGGTTCATATACCGAGCTCACCGACCCAGCAAAGAACTTTCAAGGCTATATAAAAATCAAACAGAACCGGATGGTTCTTTGGAACAGGAACAAAGACAAAACCGGTATCTACGGTTCATATATTGACGCTGCCGCATACACGACCGTAACTAATGAAACCATAGGGACAGGTGATGGAAGTACGCTAAGTTTCAATGGAACACTTGCTTTCAAAGCAGGAGGCTCTACTAGAACATGCTTTGCGGTTGCTATCACCGTCACGGGCGGCGAAACTTTTACAGATGACTACAACGGCGTCCTCACAGGTTCAGCAGGGGGGACAGGAACTATCAACTATACGAGCGGAGACTGGACCCTTACTTTTACAGTTGCTCCCGCCAGCAGCGCTAACAATATTAAGGCTACCTACCAGTGGGAGAACTCAAACAACACTGGCATCACTGACTTCACCAAATCCGCTACTAGGACAGCCGGCCAAGGATTTGTGTTTCGCCAGGACGATGGAGGTGGAGATGCTAAAACGGTGGCGTCTTATGGGGACGTTGAATACTGCCTCCACCGATTGAAGACTTGGGAACTCACTCTTACCGCAGACGACACCAATGCTACAAATCTTATTTACAGAGACAACGTAGGCCTTCCGAATTGGCGCGCGGCCGTAGCGACAGGTGATGGGGTTTACTTCATTGATGA
>Ga0157378_10001540_pt1 | contig 20834 bp, 21 predicted proteins | sample M65metaG_FD_115309 | JGI IMG/M metagenome (GOLD analysis project Ga0157378, IMG submission 115309) | Miscanthus rhizosphere microbial communities from Kellogg Biological Station, Michigan, USA - M6-5 metaG | ecosystem: Host-associated > Plants > Roots > Rhizosphere > Soil | place: USA: Michigan...
CCGGCTTCCAGGCCGCCCGCGCCGCCGAGCAAGTGTCCGGTCATGGACTTGGTCGAGCTGACGGCAATTTTCCTGGCGTAATCGCCAAAGACGCGCTTCATGGCCTTGGTCTCGATGGCATCGCCGAGAGGCGTCGACGTGCCATGTGCGTTGACGTAATCGATTTGCGCCGGCTCCAGCTTCGCGTCACGTATGGCCGCGCGCATCACGCGATACGCGCCGTCACCGTTTCCCTCCGGCGCGGTGATGTGATACGCATCGCCCGACATCCCGTATCCCACAATCTCAGCCAGAATTCGCGCGCCGCGCTTCTCCGCGTATTCCAGCGACTCCAAAATCAGGATGCCCGCACCCTCGCCGATCACGAATCCCTCGCGGTCTGCGTCAAACGGGCGGCTGGCGCGTTCCGGTTCATCGTTTCGAGTCGACAGCGCTTTCATCGCGGCGAATCCGCCCACGCCCATCGGTGTAATAGCCGCTTCGGCGCCGCCGCAAATCATAACTTCCGCATCGCCGTGTTGAATCATGCGGAAGGAATCCCCGACGGCATGTGCGGAAGCGGAACAAGCCGTCGCAGTCGCCGAATTCGGTCCCTTCGCTCCATAGCGGATCGAAATATGTCCCGAAGCCAGGTTGATGATCGCCGCGGGAATGAAAAACGGGGAAATACGTCCAGGGCCGCCGTTCAGAAGCTTCGAGTGCTCGCGTTCGATCACGTCGAATCCGCCGATTCCGCTGGCCACGTACACGCCGGTTACTTCCGCGATGTCCGGAGTGATTTTAAGCTCCGACATGCGCATGGCGAAATCGGTAGCCGCCAGCGCCAGCTGGATGAACCGGGCGATTTTTTTCAGTTCTTTTTTTTCGGCCCAGTGAAGTGGATCGAAGTCGCGGACTTCCCCGGCGATGGTGCAATCGAAGGCAGCCGCATCGAAGTGAGTAATCGTGCGGATCCCGCTCTTTCCCGCCAGGAGATTCTTCCATACCTCATCGGTGCCGATTCCCAGACCGCAGACTAGTCCGACACCCGTTACCACAACCCGGCGGCTCACTTGATCCACACTCTCCTGGTGATTTTACAGCGGCCCGCGACTACTTTTTGCCGTGCTTGGTAATGTAGTCGACTGCGTCCTTTACGGTGGCGATTTTCTCCGCGTCTTCGTCGGGAATTTCGATTCCAAATGCCTCTTCGAAGGCCATCACCAACTCGACCGTGTCCAGGGAATCCGCACCCAGATCGTCCACGAAAGATGCGGTGGCGGTCACTTCGCCTTCGTCAACTCCGAGCTGTTCCACAATAATCTGTTTTACGCGTTCATCGACACTAGCCATTCTGTTTTGCCTCCGGTTAGCGCTCTGCCACCTTCATTTGGATCGTGATTCCAGTACTGCGGTGCTGATTTTGAGCACCCGACATTCTATGTACCCTCTCGCCGCAGGTCAACTTAACTCTAAACCGCAACTTACGCAAATTTGCGTGGCGCGGGCTTCAGCCTGTGGAATTTAGTCCTTGCGGGGACCAAGATCCACAGGCTAAAGCCTGCGCCACGCCTACCCCATGCGCAACCCGCCGTTGACGTCGAGCACCGCGCCCGTGATATAGCCGGCTTCTTCGCTGGCAAGAAATACTACCGCCGCCGCAATTTCAGCATCCGTTCCCATGCGCCCGAGCGGCACGCGCGCGAGTAACGCGTCTTTTATCGTTTGCGAAAGTGGATCGGTCATCGGCGAAACAACGAAACCGGGAGCTACGGCGTTCACCGTTATATTGCGCGACGCAATTTCCAGAGCGAGAGCTCGGGTTAAACCGATCAGGCCCGCTTTAGCCGCAACATAATTCACCTGGCCAGGATTTCCAGTCTCCGCCACCACTGATGTCACGTTGATAATGCGTCCATAGCGCGCGCGCATCATCACGGACATAGCCTGCTGCGCACACAAATGTGCGCCGGTCAGATTCGTGCGCAGCACCGCATCCCAGTCATCCGCCTTCATGCGTACGGCCAGGCCGTCGCGCGTGATTGCGGCGTTGTTCACCAGAATATCCAATTTCCCGAATTTCTCGATGGCCTGGCGAAATCCGGATTTGATCTGCTCGGCATCGGCCACATCCATGGCCACGGCCAGCCCTTCGCCGCCGGCCGCGCTGATTTCAGAAACCACGCCTGCGAGTTTCTCAGCGTTACGCGCCGCCGCAACTACCCGCGCTCCGGACTGCGCCAAAGCGAGCGCCGTCGCGCGCCCAATCCCCTGCGACGCACCAGTCACCAGAGCCACTCGATTTTTCAGGCTGAACATGGGGTTTTTCGCAGCACAGCCACTCTTGGCTGTGCGGTCTTGTAAGCTGCGCGCAGACCACACGTGTCGATGACAATCGCAAGACACGCACAGGCAAGAGTGCCTGTGCTACTTATCACACCTCAGCCGATTCGGTTTGCGCCTGCGTCAGTTTTTCCAGCGTCAAGCGCAACGACTTTTCATCCTCCACGTTGAATACGTGGATCGACCGGTCAATTTGCCGCAACAATCCCGTAAGCACACGGCCGGGCCCCACTTCGACAAACGTGTTGACCCCCTGATCGATCAATTCGCGGATCGATTCTTCCCAGCGTACGGGCAGTGTAACCTGACGGATCAGCGATTCGCGCACATCATCTCCGCTGGTTAAAATCTCCGCGTCCGCGTTGTTCACCAGGGGCACGCGCAATGTTCGAAACTTGGTTGCGCGCAAATCGGTTTCCAATCGCTCCGCCGCAGGTTTCATCAGCGAGCTATGAAAAGGAGCGGATACCGGCAGCATTACCGCGCGCTTGGCGCCACCCGCGGAGGCAAGCTCCACGGCGCGTTTCACCGCTTCCGCGTGGCCGGAAATTACGGTTTGCTCCGGAGAATTCAAATTCGCGGGCGCCACCACCTGCCCGTCCGCAGCCTGCCGGCAAATTCCCGCCACCTGTGCGGGAGCTAATCCTAAAATCGCGGCCATCGCGCCGACGCCTTCGGGCACTGCGGATTGCATGTACTCGCCGCGCCGGCGCACCAGGCGCACCGCATCCGCAAATTCCAAACTTCCCGCCGCAACCAGCGCGGAAAACTCTCCCAGACTGTGTCCCGCAACAAATGCCGGCTCAACTCCATTCTCAGCCAGTACGCGATAGGTGGCCACCGATGCGGTCAAGATGGCCGGCTGCGTGTTTGCCGTGAGCTTCAGCGCCTCTTCACTTCCGCTGAAACACAGATCGGAGACCGAGAATCCCAACGCACGGTCCGCCTCGTCGAACACACTTCGAGCGGCCGGATGATTAGCGGCTAGTTCCTTGCCCATACCCGGGTACTGAGAGGCCTGCCCGGGAAACAAAAATGCTAGTTTTCCCATTGTATCAACCCACTTTTCGTCGCTTATGCTTCCACAGGCACAGGAAGCGTGGCAAGTTCCTGCTCGATTCGCTCGTTGACCCCGCCTCGCACGAATTCCGTGGCCACCCGGATGGCATTCTTGATCGCCAGGGAATTCGAACTCCCGTGGCCGATAATTGTCACGCCCTTCACACCCAGCAAAGGAGCGCCGCCGTATTCCGAGTAGTCGATTTTCTTTCGAAAGCTCTTATACGCCTTCCGCGAGAGCACATATCCGACTTGCGAACTCAGGGTGCTCTGCAAAGCTTCCTTCAGCATTGCCGCAATGTGCTGCGCGACGCCTTCACTGATCTTCAAAGCAATGTTGCCGATAAATCCGTCACAAACGATGACGTCCGCGGAACCGTTGAAAATGTCCCGCCCCTCGACGTTGCCGGTAAAATTCAGTGTAGAAAGTTTCAACCGGCTATAAGCCTCGCGCGTCAACTCGTTGCCCTTTGTTTCTTCCTCGCCAATTGAGAGCAGCGCCACTTTCGGCCGCCGCGTTCCAAAGATCGTGCGGTAGTAAATCTCGCCCATCACCGCAAATTGAACGAGGTGCGCCGGTTTTGAGTCCACGTTCGCGCCCACGTCGAGCAGCACCGCCGTGCCGCCATTCGCGGTCGGAAAAGGCGCAGCCAGAGCCACGCGGTCCACGGAAGACAGCGTGCCCAGCCCAAAGCGCGCTACGGCCATCACCGCGCCGGTGTTCCCGGCGCTGACCATGGCGCTCGCCTGTCCGCCACGCACCAGTTTTGCGGCCACGTGCGCCGAACTGTCTTTCTTCTTCCGGAACGCCTGCGTCGGCGAGTCATCCATCGTGATGACTTCAGTCGCCGGAACGATCTCAATTAGCAATCCGCGATGGGAATGCTTGGCCAGTTCTTTCTTGATCTCAGGAACGAGGCCTACCAGCAGGATTCGAACACCCAACTCCCGCGCCGCCTGCACGGCGCCCTCAACCTCAGGACGCGGCGCATGGTCTCCACCCATCGCATCTACGGCTATGGTGATCATTTAAACTCCGGTAGGGAACGGCGCAAAGGCGTCAAAGCTTCCCGGGTCAGGCCCCGGTGTCCACGACTTCCCGGCCTTTGTAATAGCCGCACTGCGGGCAAGCCTGGTGAGGCTGCTTCATTTCGTGACAGTTGGGGCACTTGGCGAGGGCCGGAGCTTTCAAAAAATCATGAGCGCGCCGCTTGTTCTTCCGCGCGTGGGAGTGACGTCGTTTTGGATTGGGCATGCAAACTCCTTCGATTGGCCCCAGAGAGCTTGAGGCATCATAAATTGTTTCTTCTGGATATCCTATTGCTTTTTGAACCAGTCCTGCTTCAGACGCGCCAGGGGCGCCGTACGGGGATCGGCTGCATGGCTTTCACAGCGGCATTCCTCGTTATTCAAATTCACTCCGCATTGCGGGCACAAGCCACGGCAATCGCTGCGGCAGATCGCCTTCATCGGCAGGGCCAGGAGAACCTGTTCGGCCAGAACGTCAGCCAGAAACATGCCTTGGCCTTCGAAAAAGGCAATTTCGGTGTCGTCCAGCTTCAGACGCTCCTCTTCTTCCTTGGTCAAGGTCGGCAGGGGCTTATAAAAAAGGTCGAATTCGCGGGCGATATCCTCATGCACAGGTTCCAGGCACCGCGCGCAGACCATCTCCAGACGCGTATGCAGCTCCCCGGTGACGCGGATCTGCCCTTCGACCAGCTCCGCCGTGGCGCGGACCTCCAGAGGCTCCGCCTGCCGGAAGTCTCCGGTGCGGTAATCCACCGTCCCCGGAGCATAGCTCTTCCTGATGCGAATTTTGCGGACTGCCAACTCTTTGACATCTAGGAACATCGGTATTCACCACGTCGAGCGGGGTTTCCCTGAAACCATCCCCAAAAACCATTATAAGTCCCGCGAGAGTGATGTCAAGGAAGCCACAGCGCGGTTCTCAGCGAATGCTTCGAAACAGGCACCAGTGGGACAGGCTTCAGCCTGTCTGTTTTAGTGTGAAGACAAAACATGAACCGAGAGGCCGGAGAGACCGTAACCGTGCCGAGCCCTTAGACACCCCGAGCCGCGCGCGTTCCAATCAAGTCTGCATGCTGGCGCAGCAGGAAATGGTCGGTCATGCCGGCGATGTAGTCGCAAACGACTCGAAAGAGAGAGCCATGTTTCGCCAATTCGGCGTGCGCCGCAGGCAGAGTGTCAGGATGCTGAACGTAATACGCAAACAGTTGGCCCAGCGCTTCCACCGAGCGTTCGCGATCGGCCACAATCCCTGGGTCATGGTAAAGACGCTCGATGAGAAATTTCTTGAGCGCACCATTTTCCGAAGACATCGACCGGCTGAATCCGGCAAGGCGGCGCGGCGCGCGCCTTACTTCGTCGACGCTCTGAACCCCGGAGGTTGCGATAGCCTCGCGAGTATTTTCGATTAGCCCTGTAGCCAGATAATCGAGCACCCGCTTGGCGGCCTCGTTGAATTTCAGCTTCTCGATAGCTTGATGATGGCCGCGCTCGACTTCTTCGTAGAATCGGGCAAAGAGCGGCACTTCGGCGCAAATCATCTCGATGGTCAACACGCGCGCCTCGTAGCCGTCATCGAGGTCCGCCGTGTTGTAGGCGATCTCGTCGACAAAATCGATCAGCTGCGCTTCGACCGGAGGGCGCTGGTCGAGCAGATATTCCGAAAGCGCGGGATATTTCGACGCGTCGTAGTCGCGTGAATGTTTGACGATGCCTTCGCGAACCTCAAATGTCAGATTGAGACCGGGAAAATCCATGTAGCGCTGTTCGAATTGCTCCACGATGCGCAATGCCTGCAGATTGTGATCGAAGCCGTCACCGTGCGGCCGCAACAATTCATCGAGCTTGTCCTCACCCGCGTGGCCAAACGGCGGGTGCCCGATGTCATGCACCAGGGCCAGGGCCTCGGCGAGGTCCGAATTAAGGTGCAGCGCTTCGGCCACCGTGCGCGCGATTTGCGCCACTTCCAGCGTGTGCGTCAGGCGATTCCGGAAGTGGTCGGAATAGCGCGTGGTAAAAACCTGCGTTTTGGCTTCGAGCCTGCGGAAGGCGCGGGAATGAACAACGCGGTCACGGTCGCGCGCGTACTCGTTGCGGTAAGGGTGAGGCGTCTCGGGATAACGACGGCCACGCGATTTGCCCACATCCATCGCATAGGAGGCCAGCGCCATGGCGCAATTCTATGCCACGGCGCGGATGATGCCAAATTGTTGTAACTCGCGAATTGGGAACCGATTTGCTGAAGAGCGTTCTAGGAAGCAAAAACTTGGAAAATCGGCTCAGGTATTACTTCTGCGACTGCGGCTCGGAAGCATCCGCTTGGGGTTGGTCCAGGGTCGCGTCGACGATTCCCGTGAACGCGATAAAGTGGTGCTGAAAAGTGGAAATTTCCGTAGCTAAGGAGTCATCGATGCTCAGCACTTGGCGCGCATAACCCAACGCCTTGTGCGTGCCGCCCGCACCATTGGGAGCCATGGGGTTCATCAGGGTCTCGTCCAGAGAATCCAGGTTGCGAGCCAATTCATTCAGACCGATTAGAAGAAATAAATCCAGCTTGAGAGTCTGTTTCTGAGAGAGTTTCTGAATCTCATCGCGGGTATCGTCGAGCGATTGCAGGCACCGCAGATAACTCCGTTGCAATTCCTGTTTTTCCTGGGCATCGAGGCTCAGGGATTTTACGTCCATCTTTTTCAACTGGAGCTCGGAACGAAGCAGGTCCGCATCCAGGCGCTCCAGAAACGTAGCAAACTGCGAGTCGCTCATGAGCCGCAGGGCGACCGGCTTGGGCTGCTGGGCGTTGGCCAGCTGGCTGGCGTCAAACTTAGTGGTGGTGTTGGCAAACGCAGGGATCGCGCTCAAGAATGCACATCCCGTGATCAGTAGATTGCGAAACATTTGCCAATCCTCCTGACTTGTTCCGTGGTGCTTGTTAGATCCCGGACGAGTCCTGATGGATAAGAGGCAACCTGAGTGCCAACCGCGTGAAGGACAGGTAACGCGTGTGGCACAGTTGGGCTATGCCAAAGGAATGCAGGGACTTAACAGCGACAATGCTGAGGTGGCGGATACTGTACCTCGCAGCATCCTATGTGCCACATTGGGCCAATTGCCATTAAGTGTTACGCCCGCACGCCGAAGATTGTCAGAGGGATTTGGCAGCACAGGGCGGCCGTCGAAAGGCCCTACCCCAGACAGTACTGCGCTACTGGGCCGCGGGCATCGAAAAGAGTCCTTTAAACACGAACTTTTGCACCCGCCTACCGTCTTCGACTTCCGAACTGTACAGGTTCCCTTTGTTGTCGGTCGTCATGTGGTGGAGCACGTCGAATTCCCCAGGGGCTATTCCCGGACGGCCGAAGGAATCCAGCGCCTGCAGCGTCTTGCGATCGAAGACCCAGATGCGCGCCGGGCTTCGGCTGGCAACGTACAGGAAGCGCTGCGCCGGATCCGCTGAGAACGCAACGCTGGCCGCAGTGTTGCCGTTGTTGCAGCCGACTCCGGCAGCCAGGCACCAGCGATCGATCCACACCTGCGTGATGTATTTGCCATCCGTCGTGAAGACCTGCACTCGCTTGCCACCACGGTCGGCGACGTAGACGAGACCGTCATTCGAAACTTTGACACCGTGTACCGGTGGCACAAATTGCGGAGGCCCTGGGTCCCTCGGATCAAAGCCTGTGGCTAACGTACGAGTCTCTTCCTCCTCCGCCGCTGCGGCTTTCGCGGCTTCGCCGGTCAAGGCCGGAGGACGCGGAGGATCGTCCATCGGAACGTTGCCGAATGCGCCCCACATGCGTTTGTACCCGCCGGTGTCGGCGTCGAAAACGATGACGCGCTTATTACCGTAGCCATCGGCAACGAATATTTCGTTCGTCTTCGGATACACAAAGACATCTGCGGGCTTCCAAAGGCTGGTCGTATCCGCGTTGGATTTCTTTGTCGCGGCATGGCCGATCTGCATGACGAATTTGCCGTCTTTGCTGAACTTCAGGATCTGATCGTCATTCCCGTTGCCGCTGATCCAGACAAACCCTTTGTAATCCACCGTAATTCCGTGCTCGGTCGAAGGCCACGTGTAGCCTTCTCCCGACTGGCCGCCCCAGCCCTGAATGTAATTCCCCGCCGCGTCAAATTCCATGACCGGTGGCCCTGTTTTTACGCCGGGTCTGACCGTGCGCGTCCGATGAATGATCCAGATGTTGCCGTCGGCGTCAGCCGCGGCGCTGGACACTTGGCCAAGCGTCCAGCCGTTCGGAATGTGTGGCCACGTTGGATCCACCACAAACTTGGGCACTTCCACCTTGGAAGCGGGAGGCGTAGCGGCGGAAGTTCGATGCAATCCAAACAGCCCGACAATCGAAGCAACAACGGCGCCCGCAATCACCGGCAGCAAATAATCGCGACGCTTTCGTTTTGAGTCACGGCAAGAGGTTCGAGGCTTGATTAGATTGCGCTTCACGTTCATAACGACCTCCATTCAAGCGGGACGCCAGGGCTCAAGCCGAATTGCCATCGCTGCGAACTCTTCATTCCAAGGCGGCGGGCTGCATCGTACGATTCTATCTCGCTTGACACAATCTATTTGCCGTGGCCGCCCCTGCTGTTCATGCATTCCTATCGCTTCGAAGTTTCGATCAGGCCGTGTATAGTAATTGGCAAGCAAAATCATCTTAGTCGAGGAGCATTGATCATCGAATCGCAAGGGATCGCCATGAAAAACCGGCACGTCTTCGCTTTCATTTTATTCCTGGCCGCGTTGGTGGTGATTTCGCGGCCCCTTCTGGCTCACCATTCCAGCTCGGCCTATGACATGGACCATCCGCTCACCATGAAGGGTGCCGTAATCAGTATGGAGTGGACCAACCCTCACGTGTTCATATTCCTGAATGTGAAGGACGAGAAGGGCAGCGCCACAGAGTGGCGTGTTGAGGGCAATAGTCCCAATATGCTCGTTCGAACGGGTTGGAAGAAGGAAATGATTAACGCAGGCGACCAGATCCTGGTGAACGGGGCACCGGCAAAGGATGGATCAAAGGTCATGCGGCTCATCAGCATCACGCTGGCGAACGGACAGAAGTACGATGGACAGGGATTCAAGTAGCCAGATGCGGTTAAAAAAGCGAGCGGGGTTCAAGTTGCGCAATCGATCTATCATTTCCATCTGTTTGTTGGCAGCTCTCGCTATTCCTTTGGTTACTTTTGGCCAGGCGTCTCCGCAATCGAGCCCCGCAAAAAACCGGACCGCGTCCGCTGCGCCGGATTTTTCCGGCGTCTGGTTCATCGATGAATATCGCCGCAACCTGCTTCCCAACGAAGATCCTCCGTTCCAGCCCTGGGCCGAGGAGTTGTTCAAAAAACACAATTACGAAAACACGCATCGTTCCCCCGACGGCGGACCCGATCCGACGGAGCGATGCATCCCTCCCGGTGTTCCGCGGACGATGGGGCAGCCGTTTCCGTGGGAGATTGTGCAGACGCGCGACAGGGTCATCATGATTTTTGAATACCAATCCCTGGTGCGCCAGATATTCACCGACGGGCGGGAACATCCGAAAGATCTGGAGCCCACTTACATGGGCAACGCAATCGGCAAATTTGAAGGCGACACGCTGGTTGTAGATACCGTCGGCTTCAATGACAAAACCTGGCTTGACCCCATGGGCCTTCCGCATTCCGACGCCATGCACGTGATCGAGCGATTTCGGCGCTTGGACCATGACACGCTGGCGGTGGAGATCACCATTGATGATCCAAAGGCGTACACAAAGACGTGGACCGCTCAACGGATTTTCAAATTGAAGCCGGAGTGGCAGATTTCGGAATACGTCTGCGCGGAAAACAACACCGTAAAGTAGCACCCTCTCGCGACTTTTTTCGCGCTCCGCAACAAATGAACATCTGAGGTTTCCATGCGGAATCTGATCGCAGTGTTGGCGTTACTTCTGGCCATGCCGGTCCTAACCGGCGCACGGCAAAACGGCAAGAAAGATGACGACATGCGTGACATGGCCGGCATGGACAGTTCGCAAATGCCGGGAATGAACATGGGCGGCAGCGAACTGATGACCATGCGTCCTGAAACTTTCTTGCAGGAAATCGTTCGCCACGCCGGATCAGGCACGAGCGTCGAACCGGTTTCCACACCGGTTCCGATGCTCATGACTTCCAAGGGCAAATGGAATCTGATGTTTCACGCCAATGTGTTTGTGATGGACGAGCAGCAATCGAGTGCGCGTGGCGCGGACAGATTTTTCTCAACGAACTGGTTCATGGGCATGGCGCAGCGGCCGCTGGGGCCGGGAGTGTTTACGGCGCGCGTAATGCTAAGCCTTGAGCCCGCAATCGTCACGGGAAGGCAGTACCCGCTTCTGTTTCAGCAGGGCGAAACCGCTTTCGGCAAGCCGATTGTGGACGGCCAGCATCCGCATAATTTCTTCATGGAGATTGCCGCGCTCTATGACTTGAAATTGGGGAAGAACGGCCTGCTTTCATTTTACGCCGCGCCCGTGGGAGACCCCGCCATCGGGCCGATGGCGTACCCGCACCGTGCTTCAGCTTCAGAAAACCCTGTCGCAACGCTGGGGCACCATCAGGAAGACTCAACGCACATCGCGGATGACGTGATTACGGTGGGACTGGCCTACCGCTTCGCACGAATTGAGGCATCCGGCTTTCATGGGCGCGAGCCCAATGAGAATCGCTGGACCATCAGCCAGGGGAAAATCGATTCCTGGTCCACGCGGCTGACCATCCAGCCAGGAAAGAATTGGACTGGCCAATATTCGTATGGCCGCATCGCGAGTCCTGAAGCGCTTTTCCCCGGTGAAAATCAAGAACGCATGACCGTCTCCGCCATGTACAACCGGCCGTTTCCCATGGGCAATTGGGCGAGTTCACTCATGTGGGGGCGCACGAAATCGCTCGGGGACAATTCCATTTTCAACAGCTACACGTTCGAATCAACGCTGCGCTTTCTCACTCTCAACCACGCGTGGACGCGGATCGAAAACGCGGATCGCTCCGACGAATTGCTTCTCGGCGAGAACACGCCGCCGTCCAATTTGCCGGAACGGCCGATCGGACGGGTCCAGGCTTACACTCTGGGCTACGACCACGATTTTGATCTGATCCCGCATATGGCGACGGCCCTGGGCGCACAAGTGACGCTGTATGGAGTAGGAGAAAATTTGAAAGTTGTCTATGGCTCGAATCCGGTGGGAGCAGTGATCTTCATAAGGCTACGGCCGTTTTCAGGGGAAGAACGCTAGCATGGGGCTGAGTGGCGCGGGCTTCAGCCTGCGGATTTTTGTCCTTGCAAGGACGAAACCCCGCAGACTGAAGTCCGCGCTACCAAAAACCATCCGTTTTAGCTTTTGGAATTTAGAAGTTCCAAGCCCTGATCGGCTTCTTCGGCTGCGTCGGGAAATTCCTGCTTGATCTGGTTGTAGAGTTTCGTGGCCTGCGCGGGATCGGCCTTGCGGTAGTAGTCCGCGAGGGCCAGCATGGCCATGGGCTTGGGAACGAAAAGTGTCGGCTTATCCTGCAATTGCTTGTACACGTCTACGGCCTGCGCGCCTTTGTTTTCCTGCTGGTAGACTCCGGCCAGCTGGAATTTAGCGAGGCCCGACAAATTTTCGTCGCCGCCCGAGATGACCTGATTCAGGTTTTTTTCCGCATCCGGAAATTGCTTCAGCTGCTCTTCCGAGAGAGCCGCATAATAGCGAGCCATCAGACCGGGCTTTGTGCGACCGTACTGCGCGGCGACCGCGAGAAATTTTTTGTCGGCGTCAGTGAACTTATTCTTTTCGTCGAGATACGTGGGATCAACCGGGTCGGCGGGCTCTCCGGGAGCGCGAATCCGCGCCTGAAAAATCTTCATCGCATCGTCCAGCGCCAGAGAAGCCTTGGCCGTCTGCCGCCGCGTGTAGCTGTTCCATCCAAAGACCGCCAGCGCCACTACCAGCGCCGCAGTTACGACGATCCACAAAGCCTGCTGATGCGAGGCGACCGATTCGACTCCGGAGACCAGTGTCTCCCGGAACTCATCCTTCTTCAGGTCCCTGCGCAAGATATGCTGCGCCACAGATTCATCCTCCACTCATTTTCGAATCGCTAATCGTACCACAGTTGCGTTCAAGCACTGCAAAACAGAAATCGAGAACCTCATTGCAAGTCCATGAAAATGGGGACGGTTTTGTAGGGCCGGTCCGGTCTTATCGGACCGGGCCGCGGCGACAAAAACTAGAAAATCGAGCTATGGAGGGCATACAATCCGAAAATTGCCGGTTCGGTACGCTTCGCCGAACTGCCTCTACGAAGACGTTTCTTGACGATCAGTTTTCGCCGCAAGAACATTCGCTTGCACCCGACACGTTATCAGGGGCGTGCGTGGTTTTTTATTACAATTTGTTGCGAATCTCGAAGGCGTGTTTTTGCGGAGGGAGCACGAGCTCAATTGTTGATTGATAGGCTGAGAAGCACAGTCGAGAAATATCATTTTGCTGGATTCTGCCGCCAATCCGTTGAATATCCGTTTTCCGGCTCATGTACGAAACCTTGGCGAGAAATGATTCAGCCCAGCGAAACGTGGGTGCCAACCTGGAAAAAACCCCCAGTCGCCCGTCCATAATTCGGGCGGCCTCTACGAAAATCAGAAAAGCGAAAGGGCCTTGCCCGGATGCGCCGGACAAGGCCCTCAGAACACGTGTACCCGATTAGGAAGCAGCGGTGACGTTTTCAGCCTGATAGCCTTTCGGTCCCTGTTTGACCTCGAACTCGACCATCTGACCTTCGTTCAGAGTCTTGTATCCGTCCATTTGAATGGCGGAGAAGTGTACGAACACGTCTTCGCCCGACTGGCGTTGGATGAAACCATACCCTTTTGATGCGTTGAACCACTTCACCACACCTTGTTCTCTGCTCAACTTCGTAGCTCCTCTATCTTGAGCGGTCGCTGTTTGCCGGGCGTAACGCCAGTCGGTGGTAGATATCTGTCCGCCATTGCCGGTGACCCTTCCCCCGCTCGTCCTGGACAACACAACGAGGGCGATAAACCGCAGCGGGCCGTCGTACACCTACGGAATTACTGGACCCACAAAAGCGGGCCATCAATACAACAAATTTTGGCGGCTGTCTAGGAAATTCCCGATTCGGGAAAGGTAAAAAACACAAGGCAGCTGCGCTTCCATACTTCGGTAAGGGGCTGTAGCGCCCGCCATCAGGCGGGCATTGCTCTAAGGCCGCAGAATGCCCGCCTGAAGGCGGGCGCTACACAAGACGTCGACGTTTCGTTCGATCCGAAACGGGTGCTGGAGGCAGGGACAGGAGGGTGTCGTAATCTTCCGGGCGGAACTGATCTAAGAGTGAAAACTCGCGACGGCTTGCGCTTCCTGACTATGGATGTCAAACACAGTGTAGAGCTTGGTGATTTGCAGAAGATCGGTGACTTTCTTGTTCAGGTTCAGCAGCTTCAATTCGCCGCCTTCACTTTTGATCAATCGGTACCCACTAACCAGTTCTCCGAGCCCTGTGCTGTCGATGTAGTTGATGCCGGCCAGATTCATAACGATTTTCTTGCGCCCTTTGCCGATGCTTTCGCGAATGAGGTCGCGAAGCAAGGCGGTACCCTCGCCAAGAGTGATTCGCCCGTCCATGTCAATCACCGTGACGTCGCCGACTTCACGGTTAGTTGCTCGGAAGCTCATCGCAGGTCTTCTCCGGGGGAATGTCTCAATTACGGCAGTCCAATGCGTAGTTCAAGGCGTCGCTATTCCTCCGCAAGCTATTTTTTGTGCAGCTTGGCCATCACCAGTTCGGCGCCGCCGGAAGCGCTGGAAACGACATCGACTTCGTCCATGAATGCTTTCATCAGCAGCACGCCGCGGCCGGAATCGCCCAGGACATTTTCATCGTCGCGAGGATCGGGCACGTCTTCGATGCGGAATCCCGCCCCCTGGTCGATCACGTGGATGACCAGTTTGTCTTCGTGCATCTCGAACATGACGTGGATTTTTCTTTCGCGGCGTTGTTTGTTTCCGTATTGAAAGGCATTCATCACGCCTTCATGCACAGCCAGGCCAATCTTGTATTGGTCGTCCTCGTCGAATCCGGCGACGGCGGCCGCACGCACACCCATTTCTTCCGCGAGAGCAATACTCTCGATCAACGTTTCCAGAACGACTTCCATCCGCTGAGGTTTTGAGGGCATCCACGCTTGGGAATATGTATGGGTAGCACAGCGCGAACGTGTAAGTCAATCCGAGACATAAGCTTGGAAGGAGCCGCGCAGCATGTTTTGCGGGGAACAAAGCGTAAAAAATGATACGTTTGATAATCCACATGGGCTCTTATCTTCTGCTGATTGTCGCCGCGATTGCCGCCGGACTGATCAATTCCGTCGCGGGAGGCGGCATGTTTATTTCCTTTCCCGCGCTGGTATTCACCGGCGTGCCTTCCATCATTGCCAATGCTTCGAGCACCACGGCGCTCATTCCCGGAGTGCTGGCGAGCGCCTGGGCCTATCGCGAGGATTTCAAAAAATCAGAAAACTTTCCGTTCTGGCCACTGTTGATTGTAAGCGTGGCCGGAGGGATTGTGGGCGCGCTGCTTCTGCTCTACACCCCACAGAGAACTTTTGACTCGGTGATTCCCTGGCTGATGCTGGCCGCGACGCTGCTGTTCACGTTCGGAGCGCGCCTCACGCCTCTTCTGAAACGCGTTATTCATATCGGGCCCGTGGCAGTTGTGGTCATTCAGTTTTTTATCGCGATTTATGGCGGCTATTTCGGCGGGGCGATCGGAATTGTGATGCTGGCGGTCTGGACGGTTTTTGGCCTGACGGACATTCACGTCATGAACGCGAATCGAACCATCATGGGAGCGGCGGCTAACAGCATTGCCGCGGTGCTATTCATCGTGGCCCGCAAGATCTGGTGGCCGCAGACGATAGTGATGCTGGTTGGCACGGTGATTGGCGGGTACATCGGGGCGCGACTTGCCAGAAAAGTAAGGCCGGTCTATGTTCGCGCGTTCGTGACAGTCATCAGCGCGGCGATTACCGTGGCGTTCTTCCTGCGAAGACATTAGGTCGGGTAGCACAGACTTCAGTCTGTGGGATTTAATATACACAAGTCCAAAACCCCACAGACTGAAGTCTGTGCTACTTAATGCTACGAAGCTTTCTGTTTTGCATATACCAGAAAATCCTCGTACGGACCCTTGAAATCCTCGACGTGGCCGCCTTTGCATTGCCAGATGCGGGTGGCCACTTCGTCGATAACGTCATGGTCGTGCGTGACGAAGAGAACCGTGCCAGGATATTTCTGCAACGCGATATTGAGCGCGTTGATGGCTTCGAGGTCCAGGTGGTTCGTGGGCTCATCGAAGATCAGGACATTGGGTTTCTGCAGCATCAGCTTGCAAAAAATCAGACGCGCCGATTCGCCTCCGGAAAGGGCTCGCGTGGATTTCTCGGCGTCCTCCCCGCTGAAAAGCATCTGGCCCAGCACAGCGCGCAACTCCTGCTGGGAGGCTTTCGGATCGAACTGGTGCAACCACTCGATCAGCGTCGTGTTTTTGGCGATGGTGTCGGTGGTGTCCTGCGCGAAGTAGCCGACGGACACTTCGTGACCCCACTTGACGTTTCCGGCGTCGGCCAGGAAGACGCGGTCGGCGTCGTCGATGAAACCTGGAGCACTGCGGACAAGGGATTTCAGCAGAGTGGTTTTACCGGCACCGTTGCGGCCAATCACCGCGATTTTTTCGCCGCGCTCGACGTTTGCCGAAAACTTGTCGATCACCACATGGCCGCTGTAGGACTTCCGCACGCCCTTGAATTCGAGCGGGTGTCGGCCGGAGGGACTCTTCATGTCAAAGCGGATGTAGGGGCGCGCGATGTTGGATCGCGCGAGCTCCGAGGTCTGGATGCGCTCGACTTCCTTCTTGCGGGACATCACTTGCGAAGAGCGCGTCCCGGCCGAGAAGCGCGCGATGAACTCATTGAGTTGCGCGATTTTCTTTTCGCGTACGGCGTTTTCGGATTCGATGCGCGAGCGAATCTGCGTTTTGGCCAGAACCATGTCATCGTAACCGCCGGTATACATGATCACCGTTTGGTAGTCGATGTCGGCGGTGTGGGTGCATACGCTGTTCAGAAAATGGCGGTCGTGCGAGATGACGATCAGCACACCCGGATACTCATGAAGATAGTCCTGCAGCCAGTGCACGGAATCGAGGTCCAGGTGGTTGGTGGGCTCGTCCAGCAGCAGCGCTGCCGGATTGCCAAAGAGGGCCTGGGCGAGGAGGACGCGGACCTTCTGACCTCCCTGCAACTCGCTCATCTGGCGTTCGTGAAGCGTCGCGTCAATGCCGAGGCCATCGAGGAGGATAGCGGCGTCCGCTTCAGCCGTATAGCCGCCCTCGTCGCCGACAACGCCTTCCAGCTCGCCGAGGCGCATGCCGTCCTTATCGGTCAAGTGGTCGTGCGGCTTGGCGTACAGGATGTCCCGTTCCTGCAGGGCCTTCCACAAGGGGCCATTGCCCATGATGACGGTGTCGATCACGCGAAATTCGTCAAAGGCGAACTGGTCCTGGCGCAAAATACCAAGCTTCTTGGGCCGCGACACCGAACCTTTGGTCGGCTCCAGATCGCCTTCCAGAATCTTCATCAAAGTGGTTTTGCCGGCGCCGTTCGGGCCGGTGATGGCGTAGCGTCGCCCCTCCATGAAGGAGCACGTTACGTCCTCGAATAAGAGCCGTGCGCCGTAGCGCATAGTGACGTTATTAAGCGAAAGCATATCTCTTCATTATAACGTGAAATCGCCGCGCGTGCTTGCTGCGTGAGAGAGTCGAAGCGTATTCTAGTAGCGTGGGCTTCAGCCAGCGGAAAAAATGACTTGTTCTGTCATTCTGAGCGAAGCGAAGAATCTCTCTTCGATTTACGTATAGGACAACAAACAAAGAGAGATTCTTCGCTTCGCTCAGAATGACAGCGTTTTGAGTTTTTTCACGCAGTGTAGCCGGTCCACCAGGAGATTTTGTCAAATGAAGAGACTTTCGTACGTGGCTACTCTGGCATTGCTGGCCGCTTCCTTCGCCACAGGTGTCCGAACGGCAGACACCCGTGGCGGCTCCTGGTCGGGCGTCGTGGTCAATGCCGCGTGCAACGCCGACGAAGCATTTGCCGAAGCGGCAAAATGCGCCGCTGAAACTCCCGGCGCTGCGCTCGCGCTGTACGACGATACGATCCGGCAGGTTTATGTGCTCGATCCGCAGGACCAGGCCAAGGGTCGGCTGGGAGACAGCGTCACCGTTCAAGGTTCGCTGGAAGGTAGCGTGATTCACGTTGCTTCCCTGAAACCGTTTTCCGAGGTCGGGCTTCGCGCCGGACAGAAGGCTCCCGACTTTTCGGCCACCGATCAATTCGGCAGAACGCAAACCCTGGAAACGCTTCGAGGTCGCAAAGGAACTGTTCTTTTGTTTTACCGCTCGGCGGACTGGTGTCCGTATTGCAAAGGTCAGCTCATCCAGCTGCAGGCCGCCAAGGAGCGCTTCGAGAAACAGGGAATCAAGCTGGCCGGAATCAGCTATGACAGCGTGGAGATTCTGAAGTTTTTCTCGGATCGCCGCAAGATCGAGTTCCCTCTTCTTTCCGATCCGGATTCCAGGATTATTCGCATGTATCAGGTGTTGAATTCGGAAGCCGTCGGGCCGAATGCGGGAATGGCTCGGCCGGGCTATTTTTATATCGATACGGATGGCAATATCCGCGAGAAATTTTTTGAGGCCAAATATCGAGAACGCCTCACCGGGAATAATGTGCTCTCAAGGCTGTTCCCGGAACTGGGCGAGGAAGTGAGCGATCCGGTGGAAGCCCCGCACCTGCAAGTGCGTATGGGGCAATCGGATCGCGTGGCTGTCCCTGGCAATCTAGTGACTCTCACGGCCGATGTACGGCTCCCCCCAGATGTTCACGTGTATGCGCCTGGAACCAAGGGATATAAAACAGTAAAACTCGCTATCGATCCCCTTCCGGATTTTGAGACGCGGCAGGCAAGTTATCCGGCAGCAAAAATTCTCTACTTGCCTGCGATCAAGGAAAAAGTTCCCGTGTTTGAAGGCGCATTCCGGATCCGCCAGGAATTGAAAGTGAATTCCATGGCCGAGTTCAGCGGGGCGCTCGGCCCGGACGGGAAACCGGTGACCGTCACGGGCAAACTCGAATATCAAGCCTGCGATAGCAAGATTTGTTTTTTGCCGGAAAGCATGCCTCTCGAATGGCACTTCCAGATTGTGCCGCTCGACCGCCAGCGCGCTCCGGAAGACATCCGGCACAAGTAACGCAAACCCGAAGATGCACGCCGTTGCAGTGTCCGCCTTCAGGCGGACACTTTACCGCGTCAGAGCAATGCTCGCCTGAAGGCGGGCGCTACGACGCCTTCCCAAAGAAAAAGGGAGACTCGGGACCTTCAGCCTCCCTCTCTTATTGCCGCTAAACGGCCAAGCGTGTCGGAGGTGCGCTCGACCCTTCCCTCTATTATTTATATCGCGCCACGATATGTCAAACACTGTTTCCTAAGAAGTGCACTTTTACCCTGCCCGCAACATTGTGCGAGATGCTGGCCGCGAGGTAGTCCGATCTGCAAAACGGTGAATTGAGCGGGGATTGAAGTCGCGACTGCCGCATGGTATGAAAAAAGAGCCTGACAACCAGCTCTGAGCACCCGGGCGAAAAAGGAACCATGAAAAATCTCGCTGTTTATTGCGGCCTTGCGCTTCTGATCCTTCCGGCAGCTCAAGCCGCGCCGCCTCCACAGGAAAGAGCGGCCGCCACTCCACCGGCGTGGGCCTATCCCGTCAATCCGGATGATCGCGTGCCGAAAGACGATGGCACCGTGCACCACGTTCCTGGCAGCAACAAATCTCTTACCCGGACACAGATTCTGGATCCCTTCAATATCCCTGACTGGCATCCGGAGGGGCACCCTGCGATGCCCGATGTGGTCGAGCACGGCAGGAAGCCTGGCGTACGCGGCTGCGGCTACTGCCACCTGCCCAACGCGCAGGGACGCCCGGAAAATGCCAGCCTGGCAGGACTTTCCGCCACTTACATCGAGAAGCAGGTAGAGGATTTCAAGACCGGCGCACGCAGGAGTTCCGAGCCGAAAATGGGGCCTCCCGCAAATATGGTCATGATCGCGGAGAACGCTTCCGAAGAGGAGTAAAAACCGCCGCGAAATATTTTTCCGCGCTGAAACTGAAGCCGTGGATCAAAGTCGTGGAGTCGGACACGGTTCCGAAAACCAGAGTGCATGGCAGCATGCTGGTCATGGTCGATGGCGAAGGCAAAGAGCCGATCGGTAATCGGATCATCGAAACGCCCGTGGATCTGGAGCGGACAGAACTGCGCGACGACGCTTCCGGCTTCATCGCTTATGTTCCTGTCGGAAGCATCAAGAAGGGCGAGGCCCTCGTAACCACTGGCGGCACTGGCAAGACGACGCCGTGCGGTGTCTGCCATGGGCCGGACTTGAAGGGACTTGGACCCGTACCGCAGCTTGCGGGGCGTTCACCGAGCTACATTTTTCGGCAGCTGTTCGATCTGCAGCACGGCAACCGGCGCGGGGAATGGAGCGCGCTGATGAAAGGCCCCGTCTCGCATCTGAGCGACGACGACCTGCTGAACATCGCCGCGTATATTTCTTCGCTGAATCCATGAGTGTTTAAGTAGCGCAGGCTTCAGCCTGTGGATTTTGGTTCTTGCACGGACGAACCCCCACTGGCTGAAGCCTGTGCTAGCAAAACCTACGCCCAATAGGTGCGGTCGAGGGTGCGGTACTGAATGGCTTCTGCGAGGTGGCGCGTTTCCAGATTTTCCGAGGCATCGAGATCGGCGATCGTTCGGGCGACTTTCAGGATGCGGTCATGCGCGCGGGCGGAAAGTCCCAGACGCCCAATCGCATTTTCCAGCATTTTTTCTCCTTCTTCACTGATTGCGCAGTGTTTCCGGATGAGTTTGGGCGGCATCTGGGAATTGGAAAAAACTTTGCGTTCGCCCGCGTATCGTTTGGACTGGCGCTCGCGGGCGCGCAAGACGCGGTCGCGAACCGTAGCGGAATCTTCGGTAGTTCCGTTTCCTCGCAATTCCTTGTATTTCACGGCTGGCACTTCGATGTGGATGTCGATGCGGTCAATCAGCGGGCCGGAAATTTTTGAGACATAACGCTGAATTTGTGGCGGCGAGCAGTGGCACTGGCGCGTGGGATCGCCGAAAAATCCGCAGGGGCATGGATTCATGGCCGCCGCAAGCATAAACCGTGCCGGAAACGTAATCGAAGTTGCCGCGCGCGAAATCGTGACCGAGCCTTCTTCCAGCGGCTGGCGCATCACCTCCAGAACGTTGCGCTCAAACTCCGGCAGTTCATCCAGAA
>Ga0157378_10001541_pt1 | contig 20825 bp, 15 predicted proteins | sample M65metaG_FD_115309 | JGI IMG/M metagenome (GOLD analysis project Ga0157378, IMG submission 115309) | Miscanthus rhizosphere microbial communities from Kellogg Biological Station, Michigan, USA - M6-5 metaG | ecosystem: Host-associated > Plants > Roots > Rhizosphere > Soil | place: USA: Michigan...
CCCGTCGACAGTGGCCTTGATCAGCTCGCTCGGGGTCAGCATGTTGGCGTCGATCGCCTTGATCCAGTCGTCGCGGGTCCAGTTGCGGAAATCGCCGGGCGGCGGGCCGCCGGCGTTGTTGATCAGGATGTCCGGCTCGGGGCAGGCCTTCAGCACCGCTTCGCGGCCCGCAGGCGTGGTGATGTCGCCGGCGATTTCGGTCACGGTGACGCCGGGATGGGCTTTGCGGATTTCATCGGCGGTCTTTTTCAGCGCTTCGGCGCCGCGCGCGGTGATCGTCACATGCACGCCCTCGTTGGCCAGCGCCATGGCGCAGGCGCGCCCGAGTCCCTTGCTGGATGCGCAGACGATGGCGCGGCGGCCTTTGATCCCAAGATCCACAGTTTCACTCCCGTTATGTCAGGTGATTTTTTGATGGTCGGACGGGCGCACTGTAGCCAACTCAGGCAGGCATGATAAGGGCCTGAGCGCGGGCTGAAATGCATAACAGCAGGTCTGTTATATCTGCTGCTGGTTTCGCTTCAGCCGATCGAGGGCGGCGGCGATATCCGGCGGCAGCGATCTGACGCCTTGCTGTCCGGCCGCCGACAGGAGCGGCCGCAGGTGCGAGCCGGTCAGCCAGGGCGGCTGGAGCCGCGGCGGCAGCAATTGGTCGACGATTACGACGACCGTAATCGCAATCAGGCCGACGCGCACCGCGCCCAGCACGGCGCCGCAGAGCCGGTCGACGATACCGGAGTGCGATCCGGTAGCCTCGTCGACCGCGCCGCGAGCGATTTTCCCGAAGGCCATGCCGACCAGCAGGAAGATAATGAAAAACACCAGCACGTTCTGCGCCAGCATGGCGGCCAGATTGCCGCTTGCGGGCGGCGACACCAGCGACATCACGGCCATCGCGATCGGCGCCGCAAACAGATAGGCCACGATCGTCACCGCGCTGCGTACCAGCCCGGTATTGAAGCCGGTGACCACGGCGAATACCAGGCCGACACAGACGGCGGCATCGAAATAGTTCATGCCCGGTTCCGTACGACGATTATGTCAAGGAACCCGGTTTTCGATTGTTAAAGTTGTAAACATCCGTCATTGCGAGGAGCGAAGCGACGAAGCAATCCAGACTCGCTCCATGAAGGGACTCTGGATTGCTTCGCTTCGCTCGCAATGACGGCGGAGGGACTTCACCCCGCCCGCATCTCCGCCTTGATCATGTCCGCCGCCTTTTCGCCGATCATGATCGTCGGCGCATTGGTGTTGCCGCCGATCAGCGTCGGCATCACGGAGGCATCGACCACGCGGAGGGCCTCGAGGCCGTAGACTTTCAGCTTCGGATCGACCACGGCCATGGCATCGTTGACGCCCATCTTGCAGGTGCCGACCGGATGATAGACGGTGTCGACGCGCTGGCGCAGCAGCGTGCGGATTTCGTCGTCGGTGTTGACGCCTGCGGTGTACATTTCCTTTTTCTGCAGCGCCTTCAGCGCCGGCGTTTCCATCAGCCGCCGCGTGGTCTTGAAGCCCGCGACCATGGTTTCGAGATCGGCCTCGTCGCCGAAGAAATTCGGATCGATCAGGGGTGCTGCGAACGGATCGGCGCTGCCGAGCGCGACCGTGCCGCGGCTCTTCGGCCGCAACAGGCAGACGTGGCAGGTGAAGCCGGTGCCGCGATGGCGCTTTCGGCCGTGATCGTCGGCCATCGCCATGCCGAAATGCAACTGGATGTCGGGGATGTCGAGATCGGGCCGCGTCTTCAGGAAGCCGCCGCATTCGGCGAAGTTGGACGTCATCGGCCCGCGGCGCTCGCGGCGGTACTGGCGAATCGCGCGCAGCAGCCGCGGGATGCCGCCCAGCGAGATGCCATTAAAATTCGGATTGTCGGACATGTAGCCGAAAACGAAATCCGGATGATCCTGCAAATTGGCGCCGACGCCGGGCAGATGATGCACGCTGTCGATGCCGTGCTTGCCGAGATCGGCGCTGTCGCCGACGCCGGATAATTGCAGCAGTTGCGGGGTCTGGAATGCGCCGGAGGCCAGGATCACCTCGCGCCGCGCGCGCAACTGCTTCAGCTCCTTGCCTTGCCGGTATTCGACGCCGACCGCGCGCTTGCCCTCGAACAGGATGCGGGTGGCATGCGCGCCGGTCTCGACGCGCAGGTTGGCGCGGTTATTCATGTGCGGATGGATATAGGCCCGCGCGGCGCTGCAGCGTTCGCCGTTGCGCTGCGTCACCTGATAGACGCCAAGGCCTTCATGCTCGTCGGCATTGAAATCTTCGCGCAGCCGGAACTGACCTTCCTGGGCGGCCTGCAGGAAGATCTGCTGCACCGGATTGTCGGTGCGCAATTTGTTGACCGAGAGCGGGCCCTCCTTGCCGTGATACTCGCCGCCGAAATCGGCGTTGTTTTCCGAGCGCTTGAAATAGGGCAGCACGTCGTTGAAGGACCAGCCGGCGTTGCCGAGCGAGGCCCACTGATCGTAGTCGGCGCGATGGCCGCGGATATAGACCATCGCGTTGATCGCCGATGAGCCGCCGAGGCCCTTGCCGCGTGGCTGATAGCCGATGCGGCCGTTGAGGCCTTTTTGCGGAACGGTGTTGAAGGCCCAGTTGTTGACGTTGCCGGCCACCATCAGGACCAGCGCGAACGGCGTCGTCACCACCCAGTTGTCGTTTTTGCCGCCGGCATCGAGCATCGCCACCGAGGTCTGCGGATCCTCGGATAGCCGTCCCGCCACCGCGCAGCCGCCGGAGCCGCCGCCCACCACCACGAAATCGTATGTATCCGTCACGCGTATTTCCCTCAAAGGTTCTCTTGTTCGTTGTTTCCGTCATTGCGAGAAGCGAAGCGACGAAGCAATCCAGACTTTGCCTGTGGCTTCTGGATTGCTTCGCTGCGCTCGCAATGACGGTTGGTGTCGTTAGTTCGTCACGATAAAAACCGCATCAACTTCTCCAGCCGCGCGATCCTGGCCCCATAGGGTGGATAGAGATCGGCGAGGCGATTGAAGCGCGAACGATAGAACACCGGTTTCAGTTTGGTCATGGTGCGAAAGCCCCATTCGCCGTGATAGGCGCCGGTGCCGGAAGCGCCGACGCCGCCCATCGGCTGGTTGACCTGCGCGAAGTGAAACAGGCAGTCGTTGATCGTGACGCCGCCGGAGACGGTGCGCGCCAGCACCTCGTCGCGCGCGGCGTCATCCGTGCCGAACCAGTAGAGCGCCAGCGGGCGGTCATGCGCGTTGATATAGGCGATTGGCTCGGCAGCGTCCTTGTAACCCATCACCGGGAGCAGGGGCCCGAAGATTTCCTCCTGCATCACGGCCATATCCGGCGTCGCGCCCACGATCACGGTCGGCGGGAATTTGCGCTTGCTCTTCCAGTCCGCCTGCTCCGGCCCTGCGGCCTGGAGAATTTTGGCGCCCTTGTCGGCGGCATCCTCGACCAGCACCTCGAGCCGGGCATAGTGCCGGTCGGAGACGATGGAGGTGTAGTCGACATTGTCCGGATCGGTGCCGAACATGCGCTGCATATGGCTTTGCAGCTTGTCGGCGAAATCGTTTACCGCGCGCTCCGGCACCAGCGCATAGTCAGGCGCGATGCAGGTTTGTCCGGCGTTGAGCAGCTTGCCATAGGCGATGCGTTGCGCGGCCTGGTCGATATCGGCGGAACGATCGACGATGGCAGGCGACTTGCCGCCGAGTTCGAGCGTCACCGGCGTCAGGTTGCGGCCCGCGGCCTCCGCGACGAGACGGCCGATCCGGGTCGAGCCGGTAAATACCAGATGGTCGAACGGCAGCGAGGCAAACGCTTTCGCAATATCGTCCTCGATCCCGGTCACGACCATCTCGGTGGCGGCGAATTTGCCGGCGATCACTTCGGCCAGCAGCGCGGAAAACCGCGGCGACAGTTCGCTCGGCTTGATCATCACCCGGTTGCCGGCGGCAATCGCGGCCACCGCCGGCGCCAGCGTCAGTTGCAGCGGATAGTTCCAGGGCGCGATGATGCCGACGACGCCGAGCGGCTGCGGCATCAGGCGGTTTTTGGCGGGGGCGAATTGCAGCGTGGTGGCAATGCGTTGCGGCGCCATCCACTTCTTCAGGTGTTTGGCGGCGTGTTTGATCTCGCCCAGCACCATCATGATTTCGGCAATCACGGTCTCGGTCTGGCTGCGATGGCCGAAATCCGCCGAGATCGCCGCTTCGAAGGCGGCCTCGTTCTCGGTGACGACAGCCTGCAGCCGTTTCAGCCGGTCGAGCCGCAAGGCCAGCGTTGGCGCCGGTTCGGCGCGCGATAGCTCGAACATGCGGTGGAAGGCATCCTCCAGGGCATGCTGCCCGGCACTTTTCAGCGACTGATCCATGATGTTTCCTCGCGGCCGCTTTTTGGGCCGTCCCCTTTGCCCCAAAACTCCGCTTTTGCGGGGTTTATGGCAAGGCCGGTTCCATGGAATGGGGCAGGGAAGGTTTTGGGGTCGTTTTGCTGCGTTTTCGGCGTCACAAAAACCTCAAAAACGGACCTTTGGCCCTTTCCAAAGCAGGTGCACGTTGATACATACGCCTCGCACCCGATGGCTTTGCCCGGGTTGCCTTCTCAGGAAGCATCCGGTCGGGACGATCGACGCCCAAAGCGTTGGCCGCTTTCGCTTCGGGTCCAGCTTTTGAGCCGGCATCGCAACGGTTTAACGCGGGGTGGAGCAGCCCGGTAGCTCGTCAGGCTCATAACCTGAAGGTCATAGGTTCAAATCCTATCCCCGCAACCAAATTCGGCACGACCCCAGCAATCGGAATGGATTGCTGGGGTTGTTTTTTTGGCCGAGGTTGATCCGTCAAAGGCGCGCCTCAACGGCTGCGCTTGTTGAATCCGCGGGCCGAGCCCGGCGCGGCTCCGGACCATGCTCCGAACGAGTGTGCGTCACCGCACACTCGTCGCGACGGTTCGCATTTGACCTAGTGTTTGGCGTGCTCGTCCAAGCCGCCTCCCGTCAGTCGCCGATACGCATGAGAGATGTCCAAGATTCAAGATCGTTGCCGCCGCATTTTATTCCCGACGATTTCGCCGCGGACCGCGGATACCGACTCCGCCGTCATGCCAGGGAGTACGTCGCCTCCAGATGGGAAATGCGGCTCGCATTTTTCGATCAATGGCCATTGTCGAGGTTGAGCGGCTCTCGCGGCTCATCGGCGGGATCTACGACGCGGCGGTTGATTCCTCCCTGTGGAGCGCGGCATTGGAGCGGATCGCCGATTTCGTCGGCGGGTGCAGCGTAGCCCTCATATCGAGGGATGCGGCCACACCCACGATCGAGGTCCACCATCATTTCGGACCTGATGCCGATCTCCGGCAACTTTTTCGCCACGGGATCGCGGAGCGCGATCCGGTCCTGGCGGGTGCCATCGACGCCGCCGCCGATCAAACGATCTGCGTCGCCGACGTGATGCCCCGTGCGCGCTTTCTGGAATCGAGGTTCTATCGCGAATGGGCCGCGCCGCAGGGCGCTGTCGATAGTGCGGCTGTCGTCATCGAAAGGTCGGACACACGCATGACCCTGCTGTCGGTGCTGCGTCGTGCCGACCAGGGGGTGGTTGATGAGGTGACGCGCGAGCGACTGCGCCTGCTGGCTCCGCACATCCGGCAGTCGACGATCATGACCCGGAAGATCGAAGCCGAATCTCGCGCGGCGACCGGTCTGGCCGACGCGATCGACGTCCTGAGCACGGCCATCTGTCTGCTCGATGGAGAGGGGCGGGTCGTCCGCGCCAACGCGGCGTGCCGCCGGCTGTTCGCGGACGCCGACCTCATCACCGCGATCGGCGGTCGGATCGTGATCCGCGGCACCTCGGCGGACCGGATGCTTCATGGCCTGCTCGGCAAGGAGGATGACGAGACGACGATGGGTGTCCATGACGAGGTCGAGTTTCTGACATCGACCCGGGGGAGCCACTATCTGGTTCGGGCCGTTGTCCTCGGACGCGCGCGCCGTCAATCCGGAACCGCGACGGCCGCCGCGACTTCAGCGCTGTTCGTCCAGAAGGCATCGATCGCGACCGCGACGGCCGCCAACCTGGCCGCAAAGGCCTTCAGGCTGACGCCGTCGGAGTCGCGCGTGCTGGTCGCCATTATCGAGATCGGCGGCGTTCCCGAAGTTGCGAAGGCCTTCGGTGTCGCCGAGACGACGGTGAAGACACATCTCAGCCGGCTGTTCGAAAAGATGGGCGTCAGCCGGCAGGCCGACCTGATGAAGATCGTGGCGCGGTTCTCGGTGCCCTTTGCCCGGTCGGGCGATCGGGAATGAGGGGTGTGACCGGTTTCACATCCGAGGCCATCGGCCCGATGTAATCAGCGAGCAGGGTGGCTCAATCGATTGTGATGGGCTGCGATCGCCCATCCTCCGAACGGAGGATGTATCCCGGTCCGCCGCTTCGTATGACGGTAAACCCCGGATTCGATTGCTGGAATTCGAACGGAGAAGTTTCTGGTGCACGGCAAGGATGAGTTTTCCATTCTGAATATCTCGACGCGCGATGTGCCCAAAGGCAAACGCGTCTCGATGGTGCGCGAGTTCTACGGCCGAGGGCCCAGGGCCGAAATCGAGGTCAAGGAAGGGGTGGCGGTCGAGGCCAGTTTCACATGTCACGCCCTGCCGGAAGCACATCTGATGCTCGGGAGTTTGGTCGGAGCCCGGATCGTTCGCGCCAGGCAGCACCTGATCGCCGATGGTGACGACAGCCTGACGCTGTTCGTCAATCGATCGGGCACGATCGGGGTCGCTTCGAGAGGTCGCGATGCCTTGCTTCAACCGGGCGAAGCGGTGCTCGCGAGCGCCGGGGAAGAGGCGGCGCTCGAGCGATTTGCCGACGGAGAATGTTTAACCCTGCGCGTCCCGAGGCGGATTCTCGGACCGATGACCGTGGATGTCGACGATGCGGTGATGCGCGTCATTCCGGAACATGTCGGCGGCCTCAAGCTGCTGGTCGACTATGCCGCGGCGCTCGTCAGGGAGAACGCGTTTGCCAATCCTGTACTGCGCCAGCTCGGTGTGTCTCACCTGCATGACCTGCTGGCGCTGGTGCTGGATCCGACCGAGGAGGCCTCCGCGGTTGCGGAGCAGCGCGGCGCCAGGGCCGCGCGCCTGCGGCAAGCCAAACTCTTCATCGTCAACAATTACTGGCGGCAGGATTTGTCGGTGACGATTGTCGCCAAGGAATGCGGCGTGACGCCGCGCTATTTGCAGCGGATCTTCGAGGCCGACGGCAAGACGTTCTCCTCGTTTCTGGTCGAGCAGCGCCTCAGGCGCGCCCATCGCATGCTGCGTGGACGCGAATTCGCCGAACGGCCGGTCAGCTCGATCGCCTATGACGTCGGCTTCGGCGATCTCTCCTATTTCAACCGCTGCTTCCGGCGCGCCTATGGCGTCACGCCGACCGATGTCCGCAACGGAGCGGCGGGGTGGCCGACGGCCTGAAGACCCGGCCGTCGTGTCGCAACTCTGCACCAGTGCGAGGCAAAACGGCTCCGGTTCGTTTTGAGCCGAAACCCGGTCGTTCCTGTCCAAGTCTTGGCGATCATCCGTTTCTACGGTGAGGACCGGCGATTCCGATTTCGCCGCACCGCCCTCCTCCGATCGGAGGAGGCCGGCTGAAACATGCCCGTGTGCCAGTGCGGCGGCGGCGTCGACCGGGGAATGGACTATGAAACGAAGACTGCTTGCGACCGTCAACCGCCGCCTGTTGCGGATCTACGCGCCGGTGCTGCTGCTGGCGCCATCGATCGTCATCGATCGCGCGGAAGCCGCCTGCACGCCGACGTCGCCGGTCAACAACGCGACCATCACCTGCTCCGGCACCACGACCAACGCGAACGGCACCAGCGGCTATGGCTCGACCACCGACACCGGCAACACCATCAACCTGGTGTCCGGCTCGTCTTTGAACGGCACGGCCTCCGGCATCACGCTCAATCAAGGCGCGGTCAACAATGGCGGCGCCATCCTGGCTGGTTCCACGGCATCGGTTGGCGCCACAGGAATTGACGCCGTGGGGGACCTCGATCTGAAAAACACCGGGGATCGCGTTCAGGCGCTGGGTGTCGCCGGTCTCGCCGTCACCAGCCGCGGTACGGTGAATGTGGAAAATGCGGCGGGCATCTACGCGATCGGCGCGGGTGGAGTCGCGATCCAGGGAAACATAGTCAACCTGACGGCTAATACAGGAACAGTGGATGGAGGCCAATTTGGAATTGGTGCAACAGGCGGCGTTTCGGTCAACAACGGCGCTTTCGGCGCGATCGAGGCAGATCGAACGAACGGCGTAGCGATCCTTACATCCGGCAATGCCCTCATCAACAACGCCGGCGCCATTGTCGCGACAGCGGATGGCAGCGTTGCAATTCGCGCTCTCACCGCTACCGTTGCGAGCAATAGCGGCGCCATCACGGGGAATACGGCTGGCATCTCCGCCGTGGGCGCGATTACGATCAACAACACCAGCGGTGGCTCAATTGAAGCGTTGGGTTTGAACGGCTCCGCCGTTTCCAGTGGGGACACCGTGACCGTTGCCAATGCCGGCGAAATCCTCGGCAATGCGTCCGGAAGCCACGGCATCTCAGCGAATACCGTCGTGGTGTCCTCGAATTCCGGCCGCATCGAGGCCGGAGCGGCGGGCATTGTTGCCAATATCGCCACCGTCACGAACGACCGCACGGGATTCATACGGGCAAATGACCCCAATGGATCCGCCATCAATGCGGTGATCGCGAACGTCTCCAACGCCGGACAGATCCTGGCCCCGGGGGCCGGCGGCTTCGGTATCCTGGCCGGCACGGTGAACGTGACCTCGAACACCGGCTCGATCACGGGCGAATCCAACGCGATCCGATCGCCGTCAGGTACGGTCACGGTCAACAATAACGGCGGCACGGTTCAGAGCACGAACCTCAATTCGACGGCAATCTTTGCAAGGACAGATGCGACCATCGTCAATGCCGGTACGATCAAGGGAGGCGCGGGCGGCGGAATAGGGATCCGCGCCGACGGAACGGCGACGGTCGAGAACGCCTCCGGCGGACTCATCTCCGGCGGAGAGTTCGGAATCAGTGCGGCCAACGTCAAGCTCAGCAATGCCGGTATCGTGGAATCGAGCTTCGGCGGCGCTGCCGTCGATGCCGTCAACGCCGACGTCACCAACTCGGGAACGCTGCGATCGGTGGCGGGCGCTGCAATCCAGGCAACCGGAACGCTGGTCTTGAACAACTCCGGCACGATCACCGGCGCGCCGACTGCGGAAGCTGTTTTTTCGCGGGGTGCGGCAACGATCGTCAACTCCGGCACCATCTCCGGCAAAATCGGTCTCAGCGTGGCGGGCGGGGCTAACATCACCAATTCCGGCACGATCACCGGCACCGATGGCACCGCGATCAAGCTATCGAACAACGCCGATACGCTGACGTTGCTGCCGGGCTCGAAGATCAACGGCGTGGTCGATTTCGAGTTCGGCAATGACGTCGTCAACGTCAATCTCTCGCCGATCAGCAGCAAGGTGTCGTCGCTGACGACCATTACGCTGCCGACCTTCGTCAACTTCAGCGGCACCATCAACACCAATGTCTCCAGCGGCGGCTTCAACGGCCCGTCGGTGGTGTCGGGCATGACGCTGGCAACGCTTGATCCCACCGCACTGGCGCAGACCGACCGCACGCTGATGGACTTCACCAGCGGCGTGTCCTCGCTGGTGCAGGGCCGGCTCAACGGCGGCAGCGTGCCGGGCGGCAACATGATGGCGATGGCCTATGCGCCGGAGGACGCGCAGGCCGGACCTTTCACCAAGGCAGGCAGGAGTGTGTGGACCGACCCGGCGCCGATCACGGTATGGGCCAACAGCTTTGGCGGCCAACGTATCCAGGATGAGACCGCCTCGACCTTGCGTGCGACTTCAACGGCCTGGGGCGGCGCCATCGGCCTCGACCGCAAGCTGCAACCGAACTGGCTGGTCGGCGCCTTCATCGGCGGCGGGCAGGGCGGCCTCTCGGTCGATCTCAACTCGCAGTCGGTCGATACCAACTACGTCTTCGCCGGCGCCTATAGCCGCTTCGAGTGGGCCTCGCAGGTCCTCGACTTCACGCTTCAGGGCGGCAATGCCGACAACCGATCGCGGCGGCTGGTGCTGAGCAGCGACGGCGGCATGCAAACGGCGCTTGCGAACTACAGCGGCTGGTTCGTCAGCCCGGAAATCGCCTACGGCTACAAGCTCGACATTGGCAACGGTTACCTGCTGACGCCGACGGCGCGGCTACGCTATGTCGCTGGCCGGTTCGACGGCTACAGCGAAACCGGCTCCGCGCAGGGCCTGTCGGTCGGCGGCCGCACGCTGCAGGATTTTGAGGAGCGTGGCGAACTGGACCTGTCGCGGGTAACGAGCTTCTTCGGCGGCGAGCATACACTGAAGGCCAACATCCACGGCGGTGTCATCGCGGTGCAACGGGCCGGCGACACCACGGTCAATACGGTGCTGCTCGGGCAGAACCTGTCGTTCGTGACGCCCGGCAGCCGCAGCACCGTCGGCGCGGTGGCCGGCGTCGGCTTCGACTACCGCACCAGCCGCAACGTATCGGTGTTCGGCGCGGTCGAAGGCATGTTGATGTCCGACCAGAGCCGCACCGGCACCGCCAAGGGCGGCGTTCGCGTCGCGTTTTGAGCCGGCAATAGCCCCGGCGGCTTGAGCGGGACGCCGTGCCGGCCGGGAAGCGAGCACCCGGCCGGCACCCGACCCTCCGGTCTCGGAACGAGTCCGGCGGCAATACCATGTTGAGCGCCATCCGTTGATTCAACTGATCGGATGCCTGCGTATGAACTGGATCACAAGCGCGCCGCGTTCGGCGACACAAAAACGTGTTTGAGAATTCGTCGCCAGTCGGCCGATCGGATGACGCGAGATGATGCATTTCCAAATAGGAAAAAGTCTCTCGTTGCGTCGTCGGCCTTTGCCGAAGGCTGGTGTGGCCAACCTCACAGTCGCGACGACGGCAAGCTGTCAGTCTCCCGTGCACCAAATCCATACGCGAGGGCTTCGTGATGAAGGCATTGTTGACCGCAGCCGACCGCAAGTTCCGCGATCTCATTGCCGGCCTCGTCGATGCGCTGCACGTCTCGAGGGTCGCCGACGCCCGCCGAATTATTCATCGCCATCGTCAATTGCTCGACGACGGATGTGGCGAGCTGCCGCTCGACATGGCTCCAATTCGCCAGGAAGAGGATATTCCGGAAGATGCCCACCAGTTTGATAAGGCGCCCTGCGGTTACTACTCCAGCCATCTCGCACGCGGTTAGTGTCAATCCGCTTGCGATCGTCGCCGCAATTCTGTTTGCGGCTCTGCACATCGTCGCTGCCGTGACGTTGGAGCGTTCCCATGCCCGTCCGGCGTTGGCGACGTCTATCGAGAACATCGACGACGACGTGTCGTGTCCGGCGAAGGCCGATGCGTCCACGCCGGCCCTGCCGTTCGACTAGAACGTGATGATGCCCGATCTCGCAACGGAGCTGCTGCTCAGTCTCGCGGTTTTCGCCGGCGCGTTCGTGTCCGGTCTGGCGGGCTTCGCCTTCTCGGCGGTGGCAGGCGCTATTCTGCTCCGGATATTCCAGCCACTCGAAGCGGTTCCGCTGATGATGGCCTGCAGCGTCGGGGTGCAGGCCACCAACCTCTGGGCGCTGAGGCGCAACATCCATTGGGAGGGCAGCCTGCTTCTCGTCGTCGGTGGCGCAGTCGGCATTCCGATCGCGGTCTATCTGTTGCAAAGCACGGATACCCATTTCCTCAGGGTGTGCTTTGGCGCCATCGTCTCGCTTTATGCGAGCTACATGCTGTTCCGCCCTTCGCTTGCGGTGGCCGGCGGAGCCACCAGCAAGCGTCTGGTCGCGCTGATCGGCTTCGGAGGAGGGTTGGTCGGCGGATTGACGGCCATGCCCGGCGCGATCCCGACGATCTGGTGTGACATGCGCGGCATGCCGAAGAGCGATCAGCGGGGACTCGTGCAACCCTTCATCGCCATCATGCAGGTGTTTGCGCTGGCCTTGCTGCTGGGGAAACAGGAGCTCTCGCCTCGCATCGCCGTGGATTTAGCCATCAGCATACCGGCGCTGTTTGCCGGCTCGATGCTCGGCATGCTGGCGTTCCGGCGGATCAACGAGACCGCGTTCCGCAAGATCATCCTGGTGCTGCTGCTGCTTTCCGGCGGGTCGCTCGTGTTTGCGTGAGCGGCACGCATATTCGCGTACCTTCGATCCCGGGACGAGGCGCGGCGGTCGGCGAAAAGCGGCTGCCGCGCACCGCCATTATTGCAATTGACCGGTTATCCCGTGATATCATTCGATCGGATGACGAATGCTCTTTGCCGAGAGATTTGAGGTTGGTCCCGATGCCCCGCTCTCCAAGCCTTTCAGAGTTGACTGAAAACATATACGACGCCGGCATCAATCCGGAACTGTGGAAAGATGTCGTCGTTCGTCTCAACGATTTCATCGGCAGTCGAGCCTGCGGTCTGATCTCGAAGGACTCGGTCAGCAAGTCCGGCGTGACGCACTATTATTGCGGCGTCGATCCCCATTACATCCAGCTCTATGCCGAAACCTATTCCAGGTATGACCCGCTCGCCGTTCTGCCGCGATATGGCGAAGTGCGCAGCATCCCGGATCTCGTGGATTTCGAGGCATATCGGCGAGGCCGCTTCTATCAGGAATGGCTCCAGCCGCAGGGCTGCGCCGACGTGGCGAATGTGCTGCTCGAACGTTCTGCATCGGCCTGCCCGGTGCTGATGTCGGTGATTCCGGGCAAGCAGATGCTCGACGCGGAAAAGCGCGCGCGGATCGAAGCCGTGGTCCCGCATCTGAGCCGCGCGTTGGTGATCAACCGGACGATCGAGTCCCGGCAAAGGGAAGCGGCGGCCTTCGTCGACGTGCTGGACGGAATCAACACCGGCGTCATCCTGCTCGATGCCTGTTGCCGCATCGTTCACTGCAATCGTGCGGCACAGACGATGCTCGCCGACGACGGTGTTCTCCGCTCGGTCGCCGGCCGGCTCGAGGTAAACTCGCCCGCTGCCACCGCGGCCTTGCGGACGATCTTCTGCGGCGAACAGGCGGTCGCGGCTGCAGCAGCCGCCGATCGAACGATCTCCCTGATGTCGCATGACGGGCAGCACTATGTGGCGCAGATTCTGCCGTTGACATCGATCCGGCGCGACGGTGCGCTGGAGCAATCCGCCGGTGCCGTCGGAGCGTTGTTCGTCTGGAAGGCCGAACTCGACAGCCATTCCTGTGTCGAGCTGATCGCGCGCACCTTCGACCTGACCCCGACGGAAATCCGGGTGGTTCAGTCGATCATCGACGTTGGCGGCGTGCCCGAAACCGCCGAGCGGCTAGGCATCGCCGAGACGACCGTCAAGACGCACCTTCATCGGGTGTTCGCCAAGGCCGGCGTCAGCCGTCAGGCCGATCTGATCCGCCGCGCCGCCGGCTTCGCCGCGCGTCTGCTGTCCTGAATTCGCAGCCGTTGGAGCCTGTTGCCGCATCGAATCGAAGGCCTTCCTGACAGGCGTCTGGAGGTGCCACTCCTTGCATGCTATCGTCCCAAAAAAGCGTTGGCTTGCAACGGAGAAGAAAATGCGCGGACGGCGTGTGCTGATGGAATCCCTGATCTCGAACGGCGTGCGCTATATTTTCGATAATCCCGCCACCACCGAGACCCCGCTGCTGGACAGCCTCGCAGCGTATCCCCAGATCGACTATGTGATGGCGCTGCATGAGGGCGTCGCGGTGGGAGCGGCGAGTTTTTACGCGCAGGCCACCGGCCGCACCGCCTTCGCGAACGTCCACGTCGCGCCCGGGCTCGGCAACGCCATCGGCTCGCTCTATGGCGCGCTGAAAGCGAATTCGCCGCTGATCGTCACCGCCGGTCAGCAGGATACGCGGATGCGGCTGGCGAACCCGTTGCTCGGCCACGACCTGGTCGCGATGGCCGCGCCCGTCACCAAATGGAGCGTGCAGGTCGAGCGCGCGGACGAACTGGCGCCGATCCTGCGCCGCGCGTTCAAGGTTGCGACCGATGCGCCAAGCGGCCCGGTGTTCGTCTCGTTGCCGATCAACGTGCTGGAGCAGGAGACGGAAGTCGAGCCTGCCGCCCCGAGCAGCTTGTGGCGTTCGGCGCAGGCGGATCCCAAGGGGATCGCGGAGATCGTCGCACTGCTGTTGAAGTCGGCGCGTCCCGCGATCCTTGCCGGCGACGACGTCGCCCGATCAGGCGCGCATCAACAGCTCGTGGCGCTGACGGAGGCGATCGGCGCCTCGGTCTGGTTCGAAGGCCTGCGGGCTCATGCGTCGTTTCCGACCGGCCATCCGAACTATCGCCAGTCGCTGCCCGGCGATGCCGCGCAGGTTTGCAAGGCGCTCGGCGATGCCGATCTCGTGCTGCTGCTGGGCGGGCCGTTCTTCGAGGACATCTGGTACGCGCCGGGCAGTCATTTCCCCGACGGCGCCGTCGTCGTGCAGATCGAGGAATCGCCGGAGCGGCTCGCGTTCAATCACCGGCTCGACGCCGGCGTCGTCGGCGACATGGCTTCCAGCATCGCTGCGTTGACCGAAGCGGTGCGCGCGCAGCAATCGCCCGGTTTTCGTCAGGCCGCGCAAGGCCGCAATCAGGTCCTGGCCGAGCTGAGCGCGCGCGAAAGGGAAGCGCACCGGGCGCGCCTCGAGAAAAGCTGGGATCGCGAGCCGGCGTCGATGGCGCGCGTCATGGCCGAACTCCGGCGCGCGTTGCCCGACGATGTCGTGATCGTTGACGAGAGCATCACCGCCAGTATCGATCTGGCGCGAACCTTCGACTATCGCGGTTTTGGCGATTATTTCGGCGGCCGCGGCGGCGGCATCGGCCAGGGATTTGCGGGCGCCATCGGCGTCAAGGTCGCGATGCCCGATCGTCCCGTCGTTGCCGTCTCCGGCGACGGCTCGGCGATGTACAGCATCCAGGCGATGTGGAGCGCGGCGCATCACAAGCTCGGTATCGTGTTCGTGGTGCTGGCGAACCGGGAGTATCGCATTCTCAAGCACAACGTCGACGTCTGGCGCAAAAACTTCGAAGCCGGCACCCAGCATCCCTATCAACAGATGGATCTGGTCGGACCGGATCTCGATTTCGTGCATCTGGCGGCCGGCATGGGCGTCGAAGCGGTGCGAGTCGAAAAGGCCTCCGATATCGCGTCCGTCGTGGCGAGTGCGGTGGCCAGCAACCGGCCTTACCTCGTCGAAATTGCGATCGAAGGAAAGCGCTGAGGCGCCGAAACCGGTGAAGGCGAGGTGACGCCGATGCCACTTTGGAGCTGCGAGCAATGCGGCGCCCAGTTTCCCGACACCGCCGCGCCGCCTGCGACGTGCCTGATCTGCGAGGACGAGCGGCAATTCGTCAACTGGAAGGGCCAGACCTGGCTCACCCGCGAGGACCTTCTGGCGCGGCGCAAGCTGGTCTGGCGCGACGATCTCGGCATATCAGGCGTTGGCCTCGAGCCCGGCTTTGCGATCGGGCAGCGCGCGCTGCTGGTGCCTGAAGCCGATGGCTGCGTGATGTGGGATTGCGTGCCGATGGTGACGCCGGAGGCGGTGCAATATATTCGTTCGCTCGGCGGCCTGAAGGCGATCGCGGTATCGCATCCGCACTTCTACGGTGCGGTGGCCGACTGGAGCGAGGCGTTCGGCGGCGTGCCGGCCTATCTGCACGGCGACGACCGCGCCTTCATCACCCGGCCGCATCCTGCCATCGTGCCATGGACCGGCGAGAGCATGCGGATATCGGATGATATCATGCTGGTGCGGGTCGGCGGACATTTTGCCGGCGCCACCATCATGCATTGGCGCGCCGGCGCCGGGGATAAGGGCGCGCTGCTGACCGGCGATGTGGCGATGGTGGCGATGGATCGCCGCTCGCTGAGCTTCATGTACAGCTATCCGAATCTGATCCCGCAAAATGCCGCTTCGGTCCGCCGCATCGCGCGCGCGATCGAGCCGCTGGCCTTCGATCGCGTCTATGGCGCCTGGTGGGGCCGCAATATTGCGTCGGGCGCAAAGCCGGCCTTCGAGATGTCGGTCCGGCGCTATCTCGCGGCGATTTCGGATCAGGCCTGACGATGCACTCTGGCCGTTCCAGCCAGTTTGCGCTCCGCGCGTTCTTTCTGTTCCGGCTGCAATGGAATCGAATGGCTTCGGCTCTCGCCGAACCAGCCGCCGAAGCGCGTCATCAGGGTGGCCTGTTCGGGCGTTTCCGCGTCGGGCACAAAAGGATCGGCGTAGCATCGGGCGCCGGCGGTCCTGGCGATGGCGGCCACGCTTTCGGTCATGGCCGGCGCACCCGCGGTATAGACCACGTCGTCCGGTGTCAGTCTCGGCAAATGATCGGTCGGACGGCCATGGCGAACGGCGCGCGAGATGGTCTGCGCTTCCGACACCACGGGAATAAGGGTGACGTTGGGAAACAGCGCCAGCCGGCACAGCGCCGCGTGCATGTAGAGCGAGCGGATGCTCCGCGAGCCCACCACGAACACCAGTTCGCGTTGCGGCCGCTCCAGGATCGCGGCAGTGGCGATCGACCACATCGGTGCGAAGCCGGTACCGCTGGCGACCAGCACGGTGCGGCCGGCATGGCCCTCGCGAAAGAACGCACTGCCGAACGGGCCCGTCAGCCGGAGGCGGTGCCCGGTTTGAATCTCGCGGCCCAGCGCGGCGGATACTCGCCCGCCGGTGAGCCTGCGGACATGAAAGTGCAGCATGCGATCGTGCGGGCGGCCCTCCAACGGGTAGGTCGGGCTGTAGGACCGCGCCGGAAATCCGCGGAACTGCAGCTTGCAATACTGGCCGGGCAGAAAATCCAGCGGCTTCGCCAGTTCGACGTCGACGCCGGTGACGTCGGAGGCAAGGCGCGTGATGTTGGCGACGCGCGCCGGCAGCGTCACCTGGTCGGGCGCGGCTTCGGCAGCGATCCTGATATCGGAGACGATACGCGCCTGGCAGGCGTGGATCATGTCGTCCCCGGGTAGATGGCCGCCGAACACGTTGCCTTCGACGAGCCGCACGCGACAGGTGCCGCAGACGCCGGCGCGGCAATCGTGCGGCAGGTCGACGCCGTTCATCAGCGCCCAGTCGAGCAGCAGGTCGCCGCAGTTGGCGAGGAAAGGCTCGTCGTTGACGGTGACCTTGCAGATCTTTCGCATTATTCCACCTCGAGACGAATGGGGCGGACATGCCGCGTGTGCCGGATCTGGCTGTGATCGAAGGCCGCGACCCGCATGAAGACGCCGCTGCGGATCGGCACGTCGAATTCGCTGCCGGTATTGAGCCGGCGGGCGACCTCGAGCGACCAGTGACCTGACGCCCAGCGCGCCGCACATCGTACGTCAGCGCGGTCGCCGGAAAATTCTCCGCCGAGGATGACGCCAGGGATCACGGTGCCGACGGGGATTTGTTGATCGGCGTCGGCGGAGTAGGGCACGGATTCGGATTCGGTCATGAACCAGCGCGCGCCCTCGCTTTCGCCGTGCGCCGGATCGAGGTCGACCTGGCCCATCGCCGCCGTCATATCCGCAATGGCCTTGGGCAGGCGGAGCGGCGCGATCAGGCGGCTCCGGGTGCCGCCGCCGCTGGTGTCCGCTTCGACGGTGAAATTATCGCGATAGCTTGCCGTTCCCGGGTCGAGTGCGAAGCCGCCCTTGTACGGAACGACATTGGCGGCCTGCATCGGCGTCGGCGTCAGCGGCGGTCCAATATGAGCGTCGTCCATCCAGCCGATCGGTCCGCCGCTGGTCGCCTTCCACTGCCAGACGTCGACATAACCCGCCTCGGTGAAATGCAGGCCGCGGCCGGTCATGGTGGCCGGCGCGTTCGCAACCGGGTGCGGCCCGGCGTGGAAGGTGCGGTCGCCCGCCAGCGTGACGTCCGATGTCGTCAGCAGCACCGAGAACTTGTCCTCGTTGTAGTCATGCTCGTCGCCGACGTCGTAGCCGGCGCGAAGCAGATGCCATCCATCGGTCTGCTTGACCAGCGGCAGGTGCTTCAGCGAGCGGGTCGGATCCTCCCAGGTGAAGAGGAAATAGGCCCAGGTGCCGTCGTGGACGGCACGGATCTGGATTCGGGATTCACCCTTGCCGTCGAAATTGCCGCCTTCGCCGGTCACCAGCGAAAACGGTGCAATCCCGCGCCAGGCGCGGTCGGAGGTGTCGCCGTCGAGCAGCGGGGCGTCGGCCGTATTGATGCGATGGACCTGCAGTTGATCCACCGCCAGTCGATCCGTCGCCACGATCGCCGTGGCGCCGGTGATGGCGACCGCGGCCGCGACGACGAAGGCATTGGCTTGCAGCGTCGGGTTTCGCGATTTCGCGGCGCGGGCCTTCGCCGGCGCGGTCGGATTCGACTCAGGCGGCGCCTGTCGCAGCCGCGCCGATTGCTCCGCCAGCAGGCTCAACAGCTCGACGGCGTCGAGCTGTTGCGGCGGCGTTGGCAGCGGCGCGGGCCGGAAGATGCGAAATAGCTGCGCCGCGCCGCCGATCCTGTACTGCGTCACCACATGAAGCGCAGTGAAGGCGAGGATCACCCAGGTGCCGACCCAGTGCAGCATCGCCACGTCGTGGCCGGAGTAGAAGCCGAAATACAGCAAGCCACCGCTGGCCAGCAGCGTCACCATCGTCACGAAGAAGATCCAGTAGAGCAGCGCGTTCACGGCGCTCAGCCTTGCCTGCCCCCGGCCGAACAGGCCGCGCAGCCTGACCCGGTCGAGCTGGATTCGCCGCCCGAGGCCGGAGCGGATCATGTAAATGGTGTAGCCGAGCGCGACCGCGACCAGCACGACGGCGGCCTGCATGTGCGCGGTCCATACGCTTTGCCGCGGCAGCACGGCATCGAAAAGGTTGATCCAGGTGCGCCCGGGCGCTTCGGTGGCTATCCGCAGCCCGCTGAAGAGCGCAACCGCGAAAGCCGCGACGAATAGCCAGTGCAGAATGATCGTCCCATAGTCCGTCTTGCGATGCCTCACGCGCACGCCCCGCTACTTCGACTGGCAGCAGTCGTCGGCAATCCACCGAAGACCTGTCCCGCTGCCACGATGGTCCCCACGACCACCGCTTGATTGAGATCACCGAGTCGTTTGACCGCGCCGGCCGACAAGCAATCCTCTTGCGTCCGCCACGTCGAGCGAGCAGGGCGGACGCCGTGTTGAACGCGGAGCCGCCGGCCTCCAGCGCCCCTGCACGGTGCAGGGACGCTGGAAGTCGCGCCGCGCGCCGCTACCCCCACATGTGATGGAACTGATGAGCCGCTTCGGGCACGAGCGCCTGATGATGATGATGATGATCGGCCCCACCGCAAGGCCCTGCGTCGTCCGCGCCGGCAACCGGCGTCGCGGCGGCCGGCGTCGCAGGCGTCAGTGGCGTGACCGGCGCCGGCGGCAACGGACCCGTCGCCGTGCTGAGCGCATCCGCCACCGTCAGGCCGTCGGCGTTGTAGGTACCGCCGTTGAGCGGAACGTTGTTGCCGCTGACGTCGGCGGCGTTGGCATGAAAACCTTCCGCCGCCGCGGTCACCAGTGCCGCGTTGTGAGTCTGAAGGCCCTGGATCATGGCGGCGACATCGGCGCCGACGGTGGAATCCTTGCCGAGCAATTCGTTGTCGAACCGCGCTTCGAAGACGCCGCCTTGCGCCGCGTCGAAGTTGCTGACGTTGGTCTCCCAACCCTGCAGCGTCTGGATGAAGGCGCTGATCGCCTGCGCATTGCCGGTGGCGACCAAGTGCTCCGCCTGGGCGCCGAGCGAGTTGCCGGAGGCGATGAAGTCGGCCCAGAAATTGGTCTGCGCGGCATTGTCCTGATAGGGCGTCGGCACCACGTCGGTAAATGGCGCCGGCGTCCATCCGGTGACGCCGTTGGCGGATGCCATGTTGGCGAGGTTGGCGTCGCCGGCGACGATGTCGGTGATGTCGAGCAGATTGTCGTTGGTGGCCTTCGCCGCGTCGGGATTGAAGCCGTATTGGTGGTCGAAGTTGGTCAGTTGCAGATTGATCTGGTCGACGATGGTGGAGGCATGGATCCCGGTGGTGCCGCCGAACATCTGCGGATGGTCCTGCATCAGCGTCAGCAGCCCGTCATGCACCGTCTGCAGGTCGGCCTGGATCGCCGCCATGTTGTCGGCGTTGATGCCGCCGAGGGCCTTCGACTGCGCGTCGTCGAAGATGGCGCCGAGTTCCGCGAAGGTCGCGTGCGGCGTGTTGGCGTTCAAGGGCGTCGCCAGCTCCGGCGGCGAAAAATTGAAGCCCGGATTGTCGTCCTTGATGCTCAGCGCCTGCAGTACAGGATCGTGCTCGATGGTGTTGATGATATCGAGATGCGCCGTGCGCAAGGTGGCTTCCGCCGCGGCATCGTTGTTGACCGCACCCGGCACCGCGGCAAGCGCTGTCTGGATATCGGCCAGCACCGTGTTGACATGGGTGAGCTGGTCGCCGGCGAAATCGCCGGCTGCAACGTCGGCGGTCAGGCCGGTCTGCACCGCCTGGAGGTCCGCAACGTAGCGGCCGTCGGTGCCGTGGCCCTGGTTGCCGACCTCGACATTGTTGTGCCAGAGCCCGCCTTCCAGGATTCGCGTGGCGTCGTTGAACATGTTTTCGAAATAGAGATCGCCGGGATTGAGATTGTTGGTAGCCATTCGTCATCTCCTCTCACGAGATCAAGGATTGCTGGGATTGCGGCGCGCGCGTGCGGCGCCGCTGCGTAACGGACGTGTTCGATGGCAAGCCAACGTGCGCGCCGGGTCAGCC
>Ga0157378_10001543_pt1 | contig 20818 bp, 15 predicted proteins | sample M65metaG_FD_115309 | JGI IMG/M metagenome (GOLD analysis project Ga0157378, IMG submission 115309) | Miscanthus rhizosphere microbial communities from Kellogg Biological Station, Michigan, USA - M6-5 metaG | ecosystem: Host-associated > Plants > Roots > Rhizosphere > Soil | place: USA: Michigan...
CGGAAGCAACCTGAGTGGAGCAACCTCGGTGACGGTCAATGGCACGGCCGTGCAAAGCATTGACTCGAACACGGCGGTGCAGATTAAGGTCACCGTAGCCAGTGCAACCACCGGATCTGGTCCGATCGTGGTGAACACTCCAGGCGGCCAGGCGACAAGCGCGACTAACTTCACGGTTGCCGCGGCTCCAACCGTGACCAGCTTCACCCCAACCGCGGGCTTGACCGGAGCAAGCGTGGTGATCAGCGGAACTGGGTTCACGGGCGCGACGGCGGCAAAGTTCAACGGAACAGCGGCGACTACATTCACCGTGGATAGCGACATCCAGATCACTGCCACGGTTCCGGGCAGCGCGACCTCAGGCCTGGTCAGCGTGACAACCAGCAACGGAACCGGAACCAGCGCCAATCCGTTCACGGTGGGCGCGCCGACGGTTACTAACTTCACTCCGTCGGGCGGTCCGGAAACAACTTCAGTCACCATCACCGGCACAAACTTCGGCTCTCCCCAAGGCTCCAGTGCGGTCAAGTTCAACGGAACCACGGCGGCGGGCGTCACAAGTTGGAGCGACACTTCCATTACCGTGCCGGTTCCCGCAGGTGCGACAACAGGAACCGTCTCAGTGACTACGGCGGCGGGAACCGGAACAAGTGTAGACAGCTTTACGGTTGGTGCCGTGCCGGTGGTCAGTAACTTCACTCCGGCGGGCGGACCCGTCGGCACCTCGGTGACGATTACTGGAACTGGCTTCGGTGCCTCGCAAGGCGGGACGATTGTAAAGTTCAACACGACAACCGCTACGGGGCCGACCGCCTGGGGCGACACTTCCATCACCATCCCAGTTCCTGCCGGCGCGACGACTGGAACGATTTCGGTAACCACCGCGACGGGAACTGGAACCAGCGCCAACAGCTTCACCGTCGGCGCAGCACCGACGATCACTAACTTCAACCCGACAGGCGGGCCGGTTGGGACATCTGTCACCATCACCGGAACCGGATTTGGTTCACCCCAGGGCACCAGCACGGTAGCGTTCAACGGAACCAACGCCACATCGGTTACAAGCTGGAGCGATACGTCAATTACAGCGGCCGTGCCTACGGCCGCAACCAGCGGAACCATCTCGGTGACCACGGTGACGGGAACTGGAACCAGCGGGACGTCCTACACGGTTGGCGCGGGTCCGACCGTAACTGGATTCAGCCCGACGGCGGGCCTGGTCGGCGCGACGGTGGTGATCGGTGGAACTGGTTTCACCGGAGCCAGCGCGGTGAAGTTCAACGGTACAGCAGCGACCACATTTAATGTCGATAGCGACATTCAGATCACTGCGACAGTCCCCGCAGGAGCCACCACCGGAACGATCAGCGTAACCACTGGTGCCGGCACCGGAACAAGCGCTAATTCTTATACGGTTGGCGCACCCACAGTAACCAACTTCAGTCCGGCAGGCGGCCCAGTCGGCACCTCGGTGACCATCACTGGCACCAACTTCGGCGGGAGCCAAGGTACGAGCACCGTTGCCTTCGGAGCTACGACTGCAGCCCCAGCAACAAGTTGGAGCAGCACATCAATCACTGTCGCTGTACCCGCAGGAGCCTCCTCTGGAACCATTTCGGTGACTACTGCAGCCGGGACTGGAACGAGCGTCGATAGCTTCGTCGTTGGCGCCGCCCCGGTAGTCAGCAACTTCAATCCGTCGGGTGGCCCGGTGGGAACTTCAGTGACCATTACCGGAACCGGTTTCGGTGCTTCACAAGGTACGAGCACCGTAAAGTTCAACAACACGACCGCGACAGGCGCAACCGCGTGGGACGACACTTCAATCACAATTCCGGTCCCAGCGGGAGCTATTTCAGGCGCAATTTCAGTCACTACAGCAACCGGAACCGGGATCAGCGGCACCAGCTTTGTAGTAGGCGCGGCTCCGACCGTGACTAACTTCAGCCCGCTCGGCGGACCGGTGGGAACATCGGTAGTCATCACCGGAACCGGCTTCGGTTCACCACAAGGCACCAGTACAGTTGCCTTCGGAGCCACGAATGCAACCTCAATCTCCAACTGGAGCGACACTTCGATCACAGCGGCAGTTCCCGTAGGGGCGACTACGGGAGCGATCTCGGTAACTGCCGCCACCGGCACCGGATCGAGCGGAACAAACTTCGTTGTTGGTCCCGCGCCGACCGTGTCGGGTTTCGCCCCTGGCGCTGGGACCGTGGGCGCTAGTATCACCATCAGCGGCACCGGCTTCACCGGGGCCAGCACGGTGAAGTTCAACGGCACGTCGGCGACTTCGTTTACGGCCGACAACGACGGACAGATCACCGCGGCGGTACCATCCGGAGGCACGTCTGGTCCTATTAGCGTGACAACTGTTACCGGGACGGGAACGAGTGCCAGCTCATTTACGGTAACTCCGCCAGCCCCCGTGATTAGCAGCTTCACTCCGACCAACGGTCCAGTTGGAACCCTGGTCACCATCAATGGTTTGAACCTAAGCAACGCGTCTTCGGTAACCATCGGTGGAGTCGCGGCAGCGATTGGCACGAACACGGCAACCCAGATTCAGGCGACCGTGGGTAATAGCGCTAGCACGGGACTGGTGACAGTAACCACGCCCGGTGGCACAGCGGACAGCAGCCTGGACACCCCAGCTAACTTCACGGTGACCATCGTTTCTAACCCACCGTCCATCACATCATTCACACCAACCAGCGGTGGGGCTGGAACCCTGGTGACCATCAATGGCGTGAACTTCACTGGCACGACATCGGTTACATTCAACGGAACCTCAGCGACATTTAATTTCGTCAGCGATTCGCAGCTGACCGCAACCGTTCCCGCCGGTGCTACCACCGGGCCGATCAGTGTCACCAACGGCTCAGGCACGACTGACACAACCAATCTGAATCCCGCGAATTTCAGCATTACACGGGTGAAGGACATCACCTTCGAAACCGCCAGTCTGACCGGAACATCGGGCTTTGGCTCGACCACCGGAACGGTGACGCTTGAAACCGGATCACCGCTGAAAGGTGCGGATTCGATGACGGTCGCAACCGGAACCTCATTTGGAACGCAAAGCTACACCGCTACCGATGAGATTTTCATCTCGCTCTATGTCCGGCTAGCTGCCATTCCGGCGGGCCAGGTTCGCGTGGTTCGCATTACGGATGCCGGAACATCGGTCGGAGCGCTCACCCTTGAAACCACCGGGAAACTTACTTTGCGCAGCGGTACTACCAGCATCGCTGCAACCCCAACCGCGCTGGTTGTGGGAACCCTGTATCGCATCGGGATCCACCAAAAGAAAGGGACGGGTGGCAACGCTGTCCTGGAAGGCTTTATCGCGACAGGCGATGCTGCTTTCACGACTCCGTTTGCTACCAGCAGCACACAGACATTCACCACCCAGGCCGACTCAGTACAGATCGGTGCAACCACAGGAACCGCCGGCAGCATGACAATTGATGACATCCGGCTGGATACGGGTTCTATGCCCGGACCGTCAATCCCGTAATCACCCTGCAATTGGAAATCATGGAACAAGTGAAAGAAATGCCAGTCGCCACCGGGCGCGAATCTGCAATCACAGATTCGCCGCGGGGGCAGCGCGGGATCCTGATCGCTCTACTAGGTCCCGACGGCGCCGGCAAGACTTCCCTTGCTCAGTTCCTGGTAAATAGCAAGAAGGTAAGAGCCCAGCACATCTATATGGGGCTTAACGTCGAAGCCAGCACGATCGGATTGCCTACCAGCCGCTGGTTGCACAAGCAGAAGAAAACGCCGACGGGCAGTCCGCTGCGGAAAAAACTGATTAGCGCCTTGTCTTTCGTTGACCGAATCATCAGCTACCATCTGCGTTGCGCCGCCGCCCGCTACTTCAGGTTTCGTGGCCAAGTCGTGATTCTCGACCGCTACATATACGATTCCTGGCTTTCGCAGCCCGCCCCCACCGCCGGCAAGCGATTTCGCAAGCGGATATTTGAAGGCGGAGCGCCGGTTCCGGATTTAGTACTTCTTCTGGATGCTCCCGGAGAAATGCTGCTGGCGCGAAAGGGCGAGCACAGCGCCGAGTGGCTGGAGGCTCAACGGCAGGCCTATCTCGGATTGAAAGATCGCATCCCCCAGATGGTTGTGGTGGACGCGACCCAACCTATGCATCAGGTACAGCGTGAAGTAACCTCCCTCGTGGTAAATCGCCGGAATACCCGGACAAAGGACCCTGTTCGATGTCAGTAATGGAGCAACCACTTGTCGAGGCGCCACAAGAGGTAAAAAAGGATTCCATCCACACGCAGATTCGTGGATCGAGTCTGCTGCTGGGTGGCAGGTTGCTGGCTGTGGCCATCAACTTTGCGGCGCAGGTGCTGATGGTTCGCTATCTCAGCACGGCAAACTACGGTGCCCTGGGGTATTCGCTGTCGGTTGTCACCATGTTGCAGACCATCTGCATGCTGCAACTCCAGGAGGTGGTCGTCCGCTTTGTGCCCATCTATCACGAGCGGGAGGACTATCCCCGGCTGCTAGGGACTTTGGTCCTTACAGTGTGCACCGTCCTGCTTACATCCAGCCTGCTGGTGATTTTGTTTTTCGCCTGGCCGGAGATGATGCGCCGCTACATGAGCCATGAGAGCCTGCCGATTCGCGTGCTCTCCATTCTGATCTTCTTGCTGCCGATTCAAGCCATTGACGCGCTATTCATGGCTTTGTTCGCGAGTTTCTCCAGTTCGCGCGCAATCTTCTTCCGCCGCCATATTTTGGCGCCGGGACTTATTTTTATCGCCGCCCTATTAATGATGTTGTTCAAGGCGAATGTAACTTTCCTGGCGTACGGGTATATCATCGCCAACATCATTGGGATTCTGGCCTATTGCTTCATGCTGTTTCGGCTGTTGCGGGAGCGCGGGCTGACCGCGCATATGCAGTTCAGCAAGATGATCATCCCGGCGAGGGATATCTTCGGGTACAGTTTTCCAGTGCTCACTTCGAGCCTGGTCAGCATGACTTTGACTTCGGCCGGGGTTTTCCTGCTGGGCTACTATCACACTACGGTTGAGGTCGCGAAGTTTCGCGCAGTTCTCCCCGCCGCCCAGCTCAACAATACGGTACTGATGAGCTTCACCACTTTGTATACTCCGCTGGCGGCTCGGCTTTTCGCGAAAAACGATTACGATGGGATCAACAAGCTCTATTGGCGCACGGCAGTGTGGATGGCAGTGTTAACCTTCCCCATCTTTGCTGCTACCTTCAGCATCGCGCAACCGTTGGTCGAGTTCGTTTTCGGTCATCGCTACGCGGCGTCCGGTCCGATCCTCGCGATGTTGTCGTTGGGCTTCTACTTCAACGTTGCCCTGGGATTCAATGGGCTCACCGTCAAAGTCCTTGGCAAGCTGCGTTACACGGTCATCATCAATATCATCGCGGCTGTTATAGACATCGCGCTACTCTTGCTCTTGATTCCCCGCTACGGCGCAATTGGCGCGGCAATCGGTACCACAGCCACCATGATCGTGCATAACATGCTTAAGCAGGCGGGTCTTCGGTTGGCTTCCGGGCTAAGCATCTTCGACGGCCAATATCGGTCGTTCTACCTGCTGATCGTAGCGAGTTCGGTTGGCTTGTTTGCGATTCAACAACTCATATCCAGCAGCCTTAAAGTCGCGGGCCCACTGGCGGCACTGGTTTCGATTTTCGTGCTGGCGGTCGCGAGAAAGAAGCTGCACGTGAGCGAAACTTTCCCGGAACTCCTAAAACTGCCAGGAATGCGCTTTATCTTCGAGTAAGCGGAGCCCTTCGATAATGTTCTCAGTAGCTCTCATCGGTCCCGACGGCGCTGGCAAAAGCACGATTGCCAATATGCTGGCCGAGTCTTTTCCGGTTTCGGTCAAAGTTTTGTACATGGGTATTAACCTCGACTCAAGCAACGTCGTGCTGCCGACTTCCCGCTTAATTCGGAAGGTAAAAAAGCTAGGCCTCCGGAAATCGGATTCCCTAGATCAGCGCAACGGACAACCCAAAGCGCGTAAACCTTCCGGTGGAATTCGAGCGCTCTTCCGGTTAGTGAACCGGTTGGCTGAGGAATGGTACCGGCAACTCATGATGTGGAAGTATCAGCGCGACGGCGCCATCGTGATCTGTGACCGTCACTTCCTATTCGACTTTGACTACGGCGTCGCCGGGCCAGACGGACTTCCTGACCAGCGACTGACGGAGCGCTTTCATCGCTGGAGCCTGGCGAAGTTGTACCCGAACCCTGATCTCACCATTTTGCTGGATGCTCCCGGCGAAGTGCTTTTCGCCCGTAAGGCGGAAGCAACGGTCGAATGGCTGGAATCCCGCAGGCAGGCCCTCTTGCAACAAGGAACGAGGCTCGATAACTTTATTGCGGTCGATACCACGAAACCACTAGATGCGGTTTACAAAGAAGTAAGCAATCACATTCTTAACTTTTATAGGAGAAACCGCTCCGCTCACAAGCTGATGGGCCAGGCTGCGGCGTAGACGAATTTTGAGGAACCCAATGTCGAATCAAGAAAACATTATTTCGCTAGCGAACCCGAAGCGTGCCGCGATATTCGGCGTGGCAGTGGCAATTTTCACGGCGCTGATTGTCTACAAACTAGATGTGGTAGTCACGCTGGCGGCGGTCCTCGCTGTTGGAATCCTGGCGCTGATTTTTGCCAATACCGAAGTTGCGACCTTGCTGGTCATTTTTGTCTTATATACAAACATGGCCGTGGTGCTGGCCAAATATCACAATGTGCCCACTGCGATCGCTGGCTCAGTCTTTCTCGTCCTCGCCATACCACTCACCAATTACCTGTTGATGCGCCGAGAACAGGTCCTGATTAATCGGATCTTTTGGCTGATGCTGGCTCAACTGGTAGCCATGTCGATTTCGGCCTTCTTCTCGGAATATTCGTGGGCGGCTATGGGACGAATCGTAGTGTATCTGGCGGAGGGAGTGGTTCTTTATTTTCTGATTCTGAACACGGTGAGAAACCAGGCCATGCTGCGCAAAGCCGTCTGGACCTTGGTGATAGCCGGAATTCTGATGGGATCACTTTCGATTCTTCAGACCTTTGTTGGATCCCACAAGAATCTTGGCGGCTTCGCCCAGACTAAGAATTCGAAAATTGGTACTGGTGCAACTGGATGGAACGGCAAAGGTGAACTGCGCGACGCCCGTGCTTCTGGAACGGTTGGAGAAGAAAATTATTACGCTCAAATCATGTTGATGCTGTTGCCGCTGGCGGCCTCACGTTACTTTTACGAGAAATCTCGTAAGCTTCGGATGATTGGCGCGCTGGCTTGCATCCCAATTGCCGGCGCCATCATGCTGACTTTCTCGCGCGGCGCTTTCGTTTCCGCCGTGGCAACTGTGATGGCCATGGTTTATCTGGGATCCATCAAGATTCGCCACCTTCTGGCGCTAGGCTTGGCTTTTGTGGTGATCGTTCCCATCGCCATGCCGGACTACGCCTACCGCATTTTCACGCTGTTTCGTGCAGTGGGGGTGCAGGACGCTCAGAAGGGCTCAAGCAAAACGCTCGACGCCTCCATGCGCGGCCGTGCCACGGAGAACCTCGCGGCGCTTAAGATTTTTCTGGACCATCCGGTGATTGGCGTCGGCCCGGGGCAAACACAGATGTACACCGCGAAGTACGGCGGCGATAGCGGACTTTCTCGCTTGGAGGGTACACGCCAAGCCCACAACATGTATCTGGGAGTCATTTCGGACGACGGATTACTTGGATTCTGTACGTTCATTTCTATCTTTCTGGCGACCCTGTCAGGACTGTTGAAGATTCGTCGAAAGTACTCCGAGAGCAATCCGGAATTGACCGGGCTGGCAATCGGTTTGACGCTTTCTATCGTCGCATTCATGTCGAGCGCGGTCTTCCTTAGCTCTGCGTATGAGAGATTCTATTGGCTCATCATGGCCCTGGCGGGAGTGACCATCCACATCGTGCATCGACAGGAAGAATCGACTCCTGAACCCTCTTTGGTATAGGTCACGAATTTAGGCCGTCTCAAATCATGAACGCAGTTGAAATCGAAATGCCGGGGGCAGCGGTAACCGCGAGCGACCGGCGATCCATTCGTGACCAGAGTTTTTCTGATCTGGATTTGCAGCTCTCTCGTCGCTTGGACTGGCGCTTTCTGCTGGCGAATATTCTGCTCGGAGATGTCGCCTACATAGGCGAGGAAAAGCCTTTTCTGGTTGCGGCCCTCGAGAAATTCAGCGATCGCCTTACTATTGTTTCCCAGAAAACACCGGAAGCCCTCCCCGCAACTTTTGATCTAGCGGTGGTGACATCAACTACTGGATCGGATTTTGAATACGCGTCACGGATTCTGAAGGGCGGCGGATCGATTTATGTCGAGATGGGGTCCACAGGTGTCAAAGCAAGAATGGCGGGGCTGAATGTTCAACGCGCCGCCCTATTTGCTGCCGGGTTCCACGATGTACGCACCTACTGGCAGCGCCCAAGCTTTGAGGCATGCCGGGAGATAGTTCCTTTGGATGACACTCCCGTCCTTGATTACGTGTTAGCGCGGCAGCAGGCTGACTTGGCTGGAAAGATCAAGTCAATGGGAGCCCGGTTCGCGACCAAAACCGGATTGCTACCCTTGATAGTTTCGAGCATCAGCCTGATCGCGCACAAACATTCGTAACCCTAGCTGCATGGAATCCATAACAAACTTTCTGACGGCGAACTGGGATCAACTATCGTTAGGGCAATTTGGCAAGCCGCCCCTCTCGACGCTGGTCTTGACTCCGGGCTTCCGGGCCTCGAGTAATGTGATTCTCATGATGTTTCCCCAGGGTAAAAAGCAGCCGGCTCTGGTGGCCAAGGTTTCGCGCCTGCCTGGCGGCCACTCGGAACTGCGAAGCGAAGCAGAGAATCTGGAGAAAGTTCAAAGTTCCCGTCCTGGCGGATTCGATTCCATCCCCCGTTTGGTGATGCTCAAGGAGAACGACGATCATTCCTTCCTGGTCGAAACCATGCTGAATGGATCGCTCATGAGTCCGGCAATGGTTCGACAACAGAAAACCACCTGTACCAATGCGGTTGTCAATTGGCTGACTGAACTCGGAGTGGCTACCGCGAAGTCAAGTACGGATGACGATGGTTGGTTTGAACGCCTGGTAGCCGAGCCGACAAATAGCTTTAGGAACCCCCTCCCGCTCTCCCCTAAGGAAGAGCAATTATTGGCGAAGAGTTGGGAGCTGACGGCACCCCTCGCCGGACGCAACTTACCGTTGGTCTTCGAACACGGGGATGCGAGTGATCCCAACCTTATGACCCTGAACGATGGAAGAGTCGGCGTCGTCGACTGGGAACTCGCACAGGCAAACAGCCTTCCCGCCGTGGATGTTTTCTTCTTCTTGACCTACGTAGCCTTCTCCCAACGGCGCGCGAAGAAACAAGCGGAATACATGGCAGCCTTCGATGAAGCGTTCTTCGGGCCGTCAGCATGGGCCAGGCCGTACGTCCTGGGGTATGCACAAAGCGTAGGTCTTGCGAAGGAATCCCTCACTCCCCTTTTTGTGCTGTGCTGGCAGCGGTATCTCGCTAAACTGGTGCGACGCCTGAATCCCGGGAAGAAGAATTTACTCCCCAGTGAAACCGTGGCATGGTTTCGTGCCAACCGGTATTACAGCTTGTGGAAGCACAGCGTCGAGCGAGCCCAAGAATTGAAATGGTCTTAAGAATGTACGAAAAGAACCCACGGCCGAACCCAGGGAAACAGAGCGGCGAAACCATGCCTCGAGTCCTCATCGTCGACCTCGCGAAATACTATGGCGGTGCCGATGTTCGGGTCCTCGAACTCGCCAGAACATTGGAACGGCTTGGGCATACTTATGCTGTCGCCGCCCTGGCAGAGTCTCCATTGCATTTGCAACTGCAGAAGGAAAATCTGACGGTACTGCCGGTTCCGTTTTCCCGATCGAATCCGCGTTTGATTCCTTTTCTGATGCGGGCCATTCGTCGCTACGGCTTCACCGTCGTTGATGCCCACAATTCACAGTCGCAATTCTGGGCCTTGGCTGCTGCCCGGCTCTCGCGCGGCGTGAAAATGATTTGTACGGTCCATAGCGCGTATCGGTTGGAGCACGATGGATCATGGAAGGGCCTCTTCTACGAACAGGTTCTGCGGCTGAACGCCATGCTGCAGGCTCGCTTCATAGCCGTCTCTGAAGCGGTGGACGGATATTTGCAGAATGTCGGAATCGACCACGAGAAGATTTCCTTGATCCATAACAGCATGCGCCTGCCAGAACCGCGTGACCGCGGCGGGCGCGCGGCGCTGTTGCAATCCGTCGGTTGGGACCCCGAATCCTTCGTGGTAATTGTGGTTGGACGGCTGGAGCCGGTTAAGGGTCACAGTGTGCTTTTGGCTGCATTGAAAAAGGCCTCCGCCCAACACCCCCAACTGCGTTGTCTGATTGTGGGCGGCGGAAGAATGCGCGAAATTCTCACCGCCCGCATGAAGCAATTGGATCTGCAGGACCGGGTGCACTTCACTGGCTTTCGAGAGGACGTTCTGTCATTACTGGCTGCGAGTGACGCGTTTTGTATGCCCTCCCTGTCAGAGGGATTGCCCTATGCCCTCCTCGAGGCCATCGCCTACCGTCTCCCCCTGCTGGTGTCAAAAGTAGGCGGCATGGCCGCTCTTCTGACTGATAGGAAGGACGCGCTCCTGGTGCCACCGGCGAATTCGCATGCCCTGGCTTCTGGCCTTGCATGGATAGTCGATCATCGCCAACAGGCCGAGCATTTGGCTGACGCTGCCTTTGAGTTGGTCCAGCAGCGCTTCAATTGCGATGAAATGATCGCGGAAACGGTAGCGATTTACCGGCATGCGGCCCCCCCCGCTAAGCTAGGGTCGAAGGTTTCTCTCTCGCCCCAGCCCAAGGTGGAAGTATGGAAGGCCTAGAGCTACGCAGGGGATTGCTGGTTGGGGCGACTGTATTACTTGCCGCAATCTGCAGCGGATCGCCGGTCCCCAAAAAACACAAAGCCGAGGCAATGCCGGATCAGCAAAACTTCTTCCCTGGAGACTATTCAAACAAAGGGGTGATCGGCAACAGCTTGCCCGGATCATGGCGGCCTTTCAGTGATGACTCCCCTTGGAACACTCCGATTGAAGACAACGCCAGGACCCATCCGGACTCAGAGAAAATCATTGCGTTTGCAGTCTCGGTCACCAAGAACATTCGGGTCGCGCAGTCGTATGACATTCCCGTATGGGTGGTGAATTCCAAAAACGTGCCCCTGGTGAAAGTTCGCAGCGAGAGGATTTTCGATGCCTGGGACCGGAACCATGATGGAGTGAGCGACGTGGGTGTGCCGATCGCTCCGGAAATGTGGGGAGAGGCTACCGGCGACGGGCATCTTTCGATCATTGATCCATTCAAGATGACGGCATGGGAGTTCTCGAAATTTCAACCCGCGCCTAATGGCGGGATGCCCTCCTGCACCACCTTCAATATCTGGGACTTGCGCGGTACCGGAGTAGCGGACGGCGACGGCAAGCGATGGCTCACACGAGGCGGGCGCGGTTCAGGATTTCCCGAGATCGCTGGTCTGCTCCGGCCGGAAGAATTAAAGGAAAGCGAAATTCGACACGCATTGGTTTTCACTTTCTCCAAAAACCGGCGATCTGACGATGACCGCCACATCTTCATGCCGCCCGCGGCGCGCAGCGATGGAAAGCACATCGGGGCGCAGTACCCGATCGAAGGTATGAGATTTCAACTAAATCCGGCGCTGACTGAAAAGGATTTTGATACTTGGGGACTCAATCGCGAGGGCAAGTTGGTGGCGCGTGCCCTGCAAAAGTACGGGATGTTGGATGGTGATAACGGCGGTGCGATGAAGCTGCAGGTGCAACTGCTCGCCCCGTCGTCGGAAGAGAATGTTAAGGCGTGGGAAGCAATCTTTCCCGGGTTCTACGCCAATATTGAGAAGATTCCGACCGATCAATTTCGGGTCGTCTTCACATCGTCCCCCATCGTTAAGTAGCTCGGATCACGATTTTGTAGTTGCCCTCCCCCAATAAAACAAGATTCATGGGAGAAAACGCAGTGAGCACAAACCCTGAACGAATTCTTTTGACGGGCGGAGCCGGCTTCATTGGCTCACATCTGGCGGAGGCAATCTTAAAGCGCGGGAGTCATCTGTCGATCGTTGATTGCATGGACGATTTCTATTCCCCCAGCTGGAAAGAAGCCAATCTAGATGCCATCCGGAAGACCGGCGAGTTCGATTTTTACAATCTGGATATTTGCGACCGGGAAGCTCTTTCGAAAGCTGTCGCCCAGGCGCGACCTGATGTGGTGATCCACCTGGCTGCCCGCGCTGGTGTCCGCCCTTCGATCGAACAGCCCTCCCTCTACGAGCAGGTCAACATCGCCGGGACGGTGAATCTCCTGGAGCTTTGCCGGAAGAATAAGGTCAAGAAATTTGTATTTGGATCTTCCAGTTCGGTCTACGGAGCGAGCAGTCACGCTCCCTTCTCCGAGGATCAGCAGGAGTTGAGGCCGATCTCACCCTACGCGGCGACCAAACTTTCAGGCGAAATGCTTTGCTACACCTACGCCCACTTGTATCGACTACCTTCAATTTGCCTGCGCTTCTTCACCGTATATGGACCCAGACAGCGGCCAGATTTGGCCATCCACAAGTTCACAGCTTTGATTGAAGCGGGCAAACCAGTTCCGGTTTTTGGCGATGGAGGCTCGGGCAGGGACTTCACGTTTGTGGATGACATCGTTGCCGGCATCTTGGCATCGGTGGACTATCCCATGTCAGCATCGGCGACCAACGGCAACGGGAATGGGCACGCTAACGCTGTGCCGTTTGAAGTTTTCAATTTGGGGAACTCTCACCCGATCAAGCTCAGAGACTTGGTCAGCATGTTGGAAGAGGTTATCGGGCGCGAGGCGATCCGTGAAACTCACCCATTTCAGCCGGGCGACGTCCCCTTAACTTGGGCAGATGTTTCAAAAGCCAATCGTTTGCTGGGCTACAAACCAGCGACCGATCTGAAAGAAGGATTGGCCCAGTTTGTACAGTGGTACCGCTCGTCGGATCCTGACCGACGCCTGTAACAAACCGGGCCACCTCGCCAATGTCAGCCGAGACTCAGTTCTTTACTGTGAACGGAATCACCAGTAGCCCACTTAACGTGGATCCAGTGGTGGACGGCGCATCACTTCGAAGGACAAGCTGATGAGGGCCATTGCTCAGCCAGCGAGTATCGATCGACAAGTTGCCCTGGAAGGAACCTGCTCCTTGATTGACCACAGTTCCGGAGGTTTCCGCCTCGCAAGTGAAACAGGGGTCAATCAGAGCGAAGTGCTCCGTGACTGGACGACCGCCGGACCCGGGAGCCAGTTTGACGGCGACATTCCAGACACCGGAAATCGGAGCCTTCGGAAGCGGGCTGGTCATGCGAGCCGTCGTATAACCCTCGTTTGTGTACCAGCCTCTTCCCTCAAGGAAGTCGTCGCTGTTCCGATAATCGCTCCTGGGATAGCCGTTCTTCAGATAAGCCTGCCATCCAGTGGAAGGCATAGTCTTCTTGCCATCGGGCTGATTGACGATCGCATGGAAGCGAAATTCCTGGCGGCCATCGGCGGGATAGAGCGCCGTATTGCCGGTGAGATGAAACCACAAGGTACAAGGCGCATCGCCCAGGCACTTGGAGTTTACGTTGCTGGCTTTTGCAATCACTTTGCCCGATTTCCTTCCAAACAGTTGCAGTTCAACGGTCGAAAGCGTGCCAGGCTCGTCATAGAGCACGACTCGAACATCAAAATTGACGTTGCCCGTAAGAGTTTGACCGAAGGGAAAACAGGTGCCGACATCCACATGCCCGTATTCGGTTCCGGATTTACCGGCGGTTTGTTCCCACCACGATTGCGATTCCATAAATGTGCGCGGCTCAGGATAGCCGGTGCAATTTAGAGGATCTGGAACCGCTAGTGAGGGGAGGGCTGATAACAACATGAACGCAGTGGCGAGAGTAGCAAAAAGTACCTTACGAAAATTCATCTCTCTGGACCCCTTTCGAATTTTTGAGCAGAACAAACAGACTCGTGGCAGAGAATGGGTTGGCAAGGCAGTAGCAGGACCGTCGAGGGTCCGTTCCTGCTTGGAAACCAGTTGCACAATCATGCGCAAAAGATGAAGAAAAAACGACTGTTCAGCCGGTCAAAAATGGGTCAGGGGTAACCACCTGTCCCTTACCTGTACCTCCGGACACCTGGTGGTCGGAGATTGGCGGGGGAACCGTAATCAGTAGTTACCAATTTCTTAGAGCGATTTATTACTCAAAAACTGGGGGCACAATGCAGAATTCCGAACAAAAACATCCATCGAGCCAGATGCTCTTTATCGTGGGAACGGGACGATGTGGGTCCACACTCGTAGCCGAGGTTTTGGCTCGACACCCCGAATTTGGATTCATCTCCAATCTCGATATGGCTCTTCCCAAGCTCAACCTCATGGGCCGGTGGAACAATTGGCTTTATCGCGCCACTCCCCGATCTCTGACCCAGAGAGACCGCCACAAGAATGCCTCGCGTAACCGCTTCCGCCAGAGTAAAGCCCACTTCGGCCCGTCCGAGGCATGGTCGCTGCTGAACAAATATGTCTCCGCGACCGTTTCCATGCCTTATCGCGACCTGGTTGCCGAAGACGCCACCCCGTGGCTAAGCAAACGCTGTCGGGCCTTCTTTGAAGACAGGGCTAATGTCCAAGGCAAAGCGGTCTTCATGCACAAGTTCACCGGTTGGCCCCGCTTAGGATTTCTTCATAAGGTCTTTCCTGAAGCAAAATTCCTGCACGTCGTGCGCGATGGACGCTCAGTGGCGAATTCGCTGATCCAAATGCCGTGGTGGTATGGCTACTTGGGGACCTCGAACTGGAAGTTCGGCGAACTCCCGGAGAAGTATCAACAAGAATGGGACGCTTCGGGAAACTCCTTCCCGGTACTCGCCGGCATTGAGTGGAAGCTGATGATGGATGCATTCGATGGCACCAAACACATCGTCCCTCCGGCCAACTGCTTGGAACTCCGTTATGAAGACATGGTGGAACAGCCGCGCCAGTCGACCAAGCGGCTCTTGGATTTTGTGGGGCTGGAATGGACTCGTGGCTTTGAATCCAACTTCTCCAGACATTCCTTTGGCGCCAACAAGGCGGGATACCTTAAAGACTTAAGCGCTAAAGATGTAGCGCAGCTTGAGGAAAGTCTCGCTGGCCATCTACGGCAACGAGGCTACGAGGTACCGCAAGCGTCACAGCCGGTAGGAGACGCCTCGGCCTCGAGAGCGACCATAGTTTCCCAAGTCGAAATGCCTGTTTTGAGTGCATAACCATACTCTTTTCTATTCGCCATCAAAAACTTGATTCATTGCCTCTGTTTCACGACAGGAGTCCCATGCCAATTCTTTGCTACCACTCTGTAAGTCCTGATTGGAAGTCCCCGCTATCCGTTTCGCCAGCCGCCTTTGACCAGCAATGCCGCTGGCTTTCCCAGCGCCGGAACGTGGTTGACCTGGGAACAGCCGTAGACCAGATGACCTCTCGTGGAAATCTATCTGGCCAGCTTGCCGCCGTGACTTTTGACGACGGCTTTGTTGATCTTTACGAGCATGCCTTACCGATTCTTCTGCGCCACAAACTTCCTTGCACCATCTTTCTCGTTGCGGAGACGTTGTTGCGGTCGAACCCGAAAGTTCATTGGGTTGATGATCCTCCCTCGACTCCGTTGAAGGTGTTGTCCCTGGATCAGGTGCGGGAGATGCGAGATATGGGGATCCAATTTGGCTCCCACAGCTACTCTCATCACGACTTGACGCAGTTGAGCGACTACGAGTGCGAGCTTGATCTGCGCGAGAGTCGAATTCTGCTGGAAGATTTGCTGGGCACTCCAATTCGTTTTTTGGCCTATCCTCGCGGGCTGCAAAACGAGAGAGTACGCAAAGCAGCGCGCAAGGCCGGATTCAGCAATGCGTTTTCGATGATGAGAAAGCCACGCATCATGGACACGCACTCGATTCCACGAGTAGGCATCTATAGCCACAACGGCCGTTTCACGCTGGAAGTGAAGATGTCCCCCTGGTACGTTCCAGCCAAAATGGGAACGTTGTTTGCCCCGGGCGCCCCGGCTCCGTCAGCGATGGGAAAATCATCCGGCAATGGCAGACTACCGGGCAATGGCGTCGCGGAAGTAAGGTAGCGAGAGCTGAAGCCCCGTGGCGAGGTCGATAGCCGGCTCCCAGTTCAGCAGGGTTCGCGCTCTGGTGATATCGGGGCAACGCCGCTTACTGTCGTCCTCCGGTAACGGACAAAAGCTGATCTTGCTCTTGGATCCGGTAATAGCCAGTACCTTCCGGGCGCATTCCAGGATGCTCACTTCGTGCGGCCATCCCAGATTTACTGGGCTGTGCTCATTGGACCATGCGAGCTTCAGCATCCCGGTTACGGCGTCGGAGACGTAGGTCAAACTACGGGTTTGGCTGCCGTCGCCGTTGAGTGTCAAGTCTCCGCCTCGCAACGCTTGAAGCACTAAGTTGGGAATCAATCGTCCGTCATCGGTCCGCATGCGTGGGCCATAAACCGAGGAGATACGGGCGATGCGAGTATCAACCCCACAGTAGCGGCGATAGGCCATGGTGGCTACCTCGGACAGCCGTTTGGCTTCGATGTAGGCCGAACGGACACCGATCGGGTTGCAGAATCCCCAGTAATCTTCAGTCTGAGGGTGAACCTGGGGGTCACCGTAGATTTCCGAGGCCGAGGCCAGCAGAAATCTGGCGCCGTATTTCTCGGCCACAGTCAGGGTATTAAAGGCGCCAAACGAGCCAGCCCTCAATGTTTCAAAAGGATGGTCGACACAGTCGGAAGGACCTGCTGGGGTGGCCAGGTGGAAAACATAGTCGACCGGACCAAAGTCGAAAGGTTCGCAAACATCGGCTTGATGAAACTCGAACTTCGGGCCCTGAAGATGATCCACATTAGTGGCGGTTCCGGTCAAAAGATTGTCGACCACCACGACCTGGTGGCCTTGGGCTAACAGAGCTTCGGAGAGATGCGATCCAAGAAATCCGGCTCCGCCGGTCACAAGCACACGCAATGTTGGTCTCCTCGGGAAGTCCTGAGATAGGCCGCCGCGCCCTGAATGAAACAGTTTTCATGAGAAACGGCTGGAACCATTCAATTCTAGCCCAAAGCACGACCGAGACGGGTCCGAGGGCTCAGTTTTGGGGAATTGGGATGCATCGTAAGTGATGGAAAGTTAAGGTGATAACCCTAGAAGGATCGTCCTAATCATTAGGTCATAGCGAAAGTCCCTTGGCACGGTGCTTGCACTTAGCTGCCGTGATCCCAAAGTCAAGAATGTGCCGGTCAAGGGAAAGGGCCGCTGTGGCCGATCAAAGCGATACCAAAATACTATTCACCGTGGTCACCATTGACCTACCAAGCCTCGATCATTCTTGTAGTCCCGATTGTCACTGTTGGGACGACGACATTGCCCGGACAGAAAAAAATACCTCCAAGAGTGTAACTTCGCCGTCCTCCTCAGATCATTCTTGGATCTAGGCTGTGAATTAGTGCCGAGCTGCTAAGGAGAGGAAAGTCCCTACTTGGTCAGGCCCTTTTGGAATCTGTTAAAACTCTCTTACCTATGGTCTCTTAAGACAAAAGGGAATCGAACCGGTAAATCTTCGATATCCCAGTTCCCAGTCTGTAGTTTCGGCCTCACATGCGGTAAAAACAATTTAGCTCTGGCAAAAAAGGAATTTAGGTGCGCAACTCTCCTCCAAAGCACCGTCTCCGGATCTGCCTGCTTTCTTCGCATCCATTCCTGCTGAAGCAGCTGCAGGAGTTGTTGTCGAACAGCCGGGTTCCGGTCAATGTGCGGCAGATTCAGTTTTCGCCGAAAATTTCGGCTTTGACCATCCCCCGCGCTAATGTTTATCTCATCGACTCTCACGGGCATAAGCCCCTCACCGAATCGCTGATCACCCAGATTTTGAACCGCTACCCGAAAGCCCGTTTTCTGGTGTTGTCAGAGCGTTCATCGGAAGAAGAAGCTTTCCCCCTGCTGCAACTTGGGGTTAAGGGACTTTTGGATTACAACCAGGCGCGTACCCAGCTTCCCCGCGCGCTTGAGGCCGTCGCAACTGGTGGCTTTTGGGTATCACGGCCTATCCTTTCACGCTTCGTCGATTCGATTCTCGGGTTAGCACGCAGCCATCGGTTATTGCCGACCTCGGCAGACATGACCAAGCGCGAGCGAGAGATTCTGGGAGGCCTGTTGGATAACCTCTCCAATAAGGAGATAGCGAACCAGTTCAATATCTCCGAACGCACCGTCAAATTTCATGTGTCGAACTTGTTGGGAAAGTTTGGTGTGCAACGCCGCAGCGACCTGATTGTTATGCATTTTCAGCAGACGCGGGCGGTTTCTGAAGCAGTGCACTAGACCAGCAGTTCTAAGCAGTCGCTGAGTTTTGAGCCTTCTCCAGGCCCAATCTTTTAAGCCTAGCCTTCTAGAAGTCCTGCAACACAATCGAACATTTCAAATAAGGAAACCGAAGATGGATATTTCAATCATTGGCGCAGGGTATGTTGGTTTGACCACGGCTGGATGTCTGGCAGAAACGGGGCATAAAATATTTTGCGCCGAGTCGGACGCCAAAAAGCTGGCCAAGCTTCAGGCTGGCGAACTGCCCTTTTTTGAGCCGCACCTGCAGGAGATGGTAAGCCGCAACCGCGCGGCCGGGCTCTTGGAATTTGGTTCCACTGAAGAAGCCATTGACCGTGGTCAGGCCATCTTCATCTGCGTTGGAACGCCGCCGCTGAAAAATGGCGAAGCCGACCTTTCCTACATTGAGGCCGTGGCCCGGACTATCGCGAAACGGGCCAAAGGATATCGCCTCATCATCGAGAAGAGCACGGTTCCGGTTCAAACGGGCAGCCAGCTCCGCAAGAGTCTCGCCCAGAACAAGAACCGCGATTTTGACTACGACGTGGCGTCGAATCCAGAGTTCTTGCGGGAGGGTTCGGCAGTCGAGAATTTTTTCCATCCCGATCGCATTGTGGTCGGTGTGGACTCCCCGAAGGCTGAGAAATTGTTAAGGGACATCTATGCTCCGATGCTGGAAGGCAAGGCATTTTGCCCGGTCCACACCGGTTGTCGCGGCCGGAAGGGCGTCCGCTTTTTGGTTACCGACACCAATAGCGCCGAACTCATCAAGCACGCTTCAAACTCTTTCCTGGCAATGAAGATCTCATTCATCAATTTGATCGCTGACTTGTGTGAAGCCGCAGGAGCGGATGTAACCAAAGTTGCCGAGGGCATTGGACTGGATCCGCGTATCGGGGCGTCTTTCTTACAACCAGGGATCGGGTTCGGGGGATTCTGCTTTCCGAAAGATCTACAGGCGTTTGTAAGGATTGCAGCCCGGTTTAACTGCAACTTCGCGCTGCTCGAAGAAGTGGAAAAGATCAACCTGTCGCGCGTCTCCCGCTTCGTGGAGAAGCTCAGAAATGAATTGTGGGTATTGCGCGGCAAGAAGATCGCGATCTGGGGGCTGTCGTTCAAACCTGATACCGACGACATCCGGTTTGCTCCTTCAATTTCTTTGATCCGCGAATTGCTTTCCGAAGGCGCCATCATTCAGGCTTACGACCCTGCGGCGATGGAAAAAGCAAAAGAAGAATTACCGAACATCACATATTGCAACGATCCCTATGAGGCCGCCAAGGATGTCGACGCAATCCTGCTGGTAACGGAATGGAAGGAATTCCGGGGTCTCGATTGGACCCGCCTGGCGTCCTTGGTCGAGCGTCCTTTGCTGATGGACGGCCGCAACTTCCTGTGCGAGGAAAACATTGCATCCCAGGGATTCGAATACGTCGGTATCGGAGGCATCTCCGATAGGCCGGACGCAGGGTCGATGGTCGATGAACTAACCATTGCCCCTGAAACTGTTGCGGTCTAAACGGCCCAAGTGTCAATACAGGCCATCCAGCCTCAAGCTCGAGACGGTTCCTCCCCCCGGCTTTCGCATTTTCTGAGTTTCCCTCCCCCATTTCTTCTCGTGATGTGTCGGCGGAGCCGAGGACCTTGTGTTCTCACCGTTCGAACAAGCAACCATCAATTCTTAGCAAAGCACCCGCGGCAATGGAAATGGGCCAATGACTAAAGCAAGAATTCTAATTTTCTGCATTGCGGTGCAGGTCTTTTCTCTCCTAGGGAATGCACAAGGAAATCCCACGATCGTCCGGGTGGGAGCGTTTCCCAACATCACCCATCCTCAGCCTATGGTCGGCAAGGCAAACGGGTACTTCGAAAAGGCCTTGGGTCCGCAGGTCAAAATTGACTGGAAGACCTTTAACGCGGGCCCATCCGCCATTGAAGCGTTGTTTGCTGGGGCGATTGACATGGCGTACATCGGCCCAAATCCCACGATCAATGGTTATGTACGTTCGCATGGAGAAGCGTTACAAGTCGTAGCAGGAGCAGCGAGCGGCGGCGCAGCCCTGGTAGTACGCGCCGATTCTGGGATCGTCAAACCAGAAGATTTTCACGGTAAGAAGATAGCCACTCCGCAGCAAGGAAACACGCAGGACGTCGCGCTCCGGGCATGGCTAAAAGCCCATGGCATGAAATCAATGGATAAGGGCGGAGATGTGCGAGTAATGCCGATGGCCAATCCAGATCAACTCACTCTCTTCCTGAAGAAAGACCTGGATGCTGCTTGGGCCCCGGAGCCCTGGGCTAC
>Ga0157378_10001545_pt1 | contig 20798 bp, 21 predicted proteins | sample M65metaG_FD_115309 | JGI IMG/M metagenome (GOLD analysis project Ga0157378, IMG submission 115309) | Miscanthus rhizosphere microbial communities from Kellogg Biological Station, Michigan, USA - M6-5 metaG | ecosystem: Host-associated > Plants > Roots > Rhizosphere > Soil | place: USA: Michigan...
ATGGATCCTCGAACCCCCCGATCATCCGGAGCGTGGTGGTCTTCCCGCAGCCGGACGGTCCCAACAGGCTGAAGAACTCGCCCTCCGCGATGTCGAGGGAGAGGTCGTCGACAGCCGGGACGTCTCCGAAGAGCTTGGAGACGCGTTCCAGCCGAACGTCGATCTCGGTCACTGGCACCTCCTCGAGGGATGCGCCCGGCGTGCCCCCTCGGTGGACCGGGCGGCGGCGATCATCACACGATCACGCCGACCTTGAACAGCCTTCAACGGGAACCTTCCCTCGACCACTTGTACGGGTTGGACATCCGCAGAGGTTCTCACGGTGCCACCGGGGGGAGACCGCTCGTGGCCTCCGGCGGTGCCTCGGGCGCCGGTTCCCGAGGCAGATCCGGTCCGGCCGCGACCACCGGCCCGATGAGGGGATCATGCTCCTTCGAACCGTTGTCCTGCACGGGAACCGTGTGCTCCCCGTTGCGGCGGCGGGCGAACCGAGGGAACGCCGTCGCGGAGAACAACGCGGCCGCGCCGATCAGGATCAGACCGACCACGAAACGTCCGTCGATCAACCCGATCGCTAGACCGCATCCGGAGATCAGCGCGCTCCAGAGATACATCAGCAGGACCGCCTGCCGGTGCCCATGGCCGATCTCCATCAGGCGGTGATGCAGGTGTTCCTTGTCCGCATGGCCGATCCCCTGTCCGCGCCAGGTCCGCCGCAAGATCGCGAGCACGACATCGAGGATCGGAACCGCGAGCACCAGCAGCGGGACGACGACGAGCGCGAGCGGAGCGGCCAGCTCGCCCGGGCTCGGTGGGCGGGGATTGTTCCCGACGCCGGAGATGGTCGCGATCGCCAGGAGCATGCCGAGCAGCATCGAGCCCGTATCCCCCATGAAGATCCTTGCGGGGAAGAAGTTCCAGGGAAGGAATCCCAAACAGATCCCGACCGTGATCGCGGAGAGCAACGCCGCCTGCGACGCTTCGCCGAAGAAGCTGCTGGGGCTGCGGACCATGAAGATGAAGAAGGCGCTCGCCGCGATGGCCACCATCCCGGCAGCGAGACCGTCCAACCCGTCGACCAGGTTGACGGCGTTCGCGACGGATACGACGAAGACGATCGTGAGGATCACCGGCAGGTCGCCCGAGAGCACGACGATCCCGTTCCCCGGGAGCCACGGTGCCCACGAATAGGCGAATCGCACGCCGAACAACACCACCACGCCGGCGATGAAGATCTGCGCGGTGAGCTTGGAGAGCGCCGTGGTTCCGCGCGTGTCGTCGATCGCCCCGAGCCCGACCATGAGCGTGCACGCCACCAGCGCGGCAAGGGGCTCCGGGCTCGCGCCGTTCACGTCGCGGAAGAACGGGACCACACGGGAGAGCCCGAGCGCTGCCAGGAACCCCAGATACATCGCCAGGCCGCCCATCGTCGGGGTTGGCTTCGGGTGTACCCGCCGGTCGGAGGGCTGGTCGATCACCCCGGCCGCGACCACGAACCGCCGCACCAGTGGGGTCGCCAGGAACGTGACCGCCACGGCGACGGCGAAGATCTCGGCGTACGCGTGCAAACCACCAGCAGTGAGGAAGACCGCGAGGGACGCGTCCACGACCCGAGCAGTGTGTCCGCCCGGGCCGCCGGACGGCAACCCCGGGCCTACGGGTAGAGCGGGAACCGCTGCATCAGGTCGCGAACCTGATCGCGGGCCTTGTCTTTCGTGCCGGCGTCGTCCGGGTGACGGAGCACATCTCCGATGATCCCGGCGATCTCCCGCATCTCCGGTTCATCCATGCCGAGCGTGGAGCACGCGGGCGTCCCGACGCGGATCCCGGACGGCGTGGATGGCGGATTCGGGTCGTAGGGGATCTGGTTCTTGTTGAGCGTGATCCCCACCTCGTCACAGAGCGCCTCGGCGGCCTTGCCGTCGACGCCGATCGGGCGGACGTCGACGAGGGCGAGATGCGAGTCGGTGCCACCCGACACGACGCGCAGCCCCTCGTCGGCGAGCCCCGACGCGAGCGCCCGCGCGTCCCGGACCGTTCGCTCCGCGTACTCGCGGAAGGATGGCGTCATCGCCTCCTTCAGCGCGACGGCCTTCCCGGCGATGTTGTTCTCGATCGGCCCGCCCTGCATCATCGGGAACACGGCCTTGTCGATGGCCTTCGCGTGCTCCTCGCGACACAGGATCATGGCGCCGCGGGGGCCGCGGAGCGCCTTGTGGGTCGTGAACGTCACGACGTCGGCGTAGGGCACGGGGCTCGGGAACGCGCCGCCGGCCACGAGCCCGATGAAGTGCGAAGCGTCGACCCAGAAGAGGGCTCCCACCTCGTCCGCGATCCGTCGGAACGCGTCGAAGTCGATCGTCCGGGAGTATGCGGTGTACCCCGCGAGGATCACGCGCGGACGCTCCGCGAGCGCTTGGTCCCGGATCCGATCCATGTCGAGCTGTTCCGTGTCGTGGTCGACCTCGTACCCGATGAAGTTGAACCACATCCCGGAGACGTTGACCGGTGACCCGTGCGTGAGATGCCCGCCGTGCGCGAGCTTCATGCCCAACACGGTCGAAGCCGGATCGTGTGGCTCGAGGAAGGCGCCGAAGACGGCCATGTTCGCGGTGGCGCCCGCGTGGGGTTGCACGTTGGCATGCTCCGCACCGAACAGCTCCTTCGCGCGATCGATCGCGAACTGTTCGACGACGTCGACGTACCGGCAACCGCCGTAGTATCGGCGTCCCGGATACCCTTCCGCGTACTTGTCGCTGAGGGTCGAACCGACCGCGGCGAGCACCGCCGGGCTCGCGTAGTTCTCCGATGCGATCAACCGCAGCGTGGTGCGTTCTCGCTCCAGCTCCCCGGCGATCGCATCCGCGATCTCCGGATCGGTTGCCTTCAACGACTCCCAGTCCGCCGCGTATTCGCGCATCTCAGAGCTCCCCTCGTTCGATCGCCGCGATCTGCTCGACCCGCGGCACGTGCCGGCCCTTGGCGAATGGCGTGGACAGCCAGACGCCGACGATCTCCTCCGCGTACACCGGCGCGATGATCCGGGCACCCATGCTGAGGACGTTCGCGTCGTTGTGCTCACGCGAGAGCCGCGCGAGCGTGACGTCGTGGCAGAGCGCGGCTCGGATGCCGTCGACCTTGTTCGCCGCGATCTGCTCGCCCTGCCCGGATCCCCCCAGCACGATCGCGCGATCGGCGTCGCCGGCCGCCACGACGCGAGCGGCGGCCGCGCAGAAGACCGGGTAGTCGACCGGCTCCTCGGAGTAGGCCCCCACGTCAGTGACGTCGTGTCCGCCCGCCGCCAGGAAGGGCTTCAGCGCTTCCTTCAGGGAGAATCCCGCATGGTCGCTCGCGAGGACGATCCGCACGTCAGTGCTCCCCGGAGACGGCCGCGGGCACCGGATCGAAGAGCGCGGGGACGAGGCGGGCGATCCAGTCGTCCAGCTCGGAGGCGATCGCGCGATAGCCATCGAGCGGCAGCCCCAGCGGGTCGGCGATGTCCTCGTCCTGGTGCTCGCCTGCCTCGGCGCCGCCGCGGGCCGCGGCGGCGGCAGCGATCCTCGCGGCGGGCGTCGCCGCGGCCCGCGCCCCGCCCTCGAGGAGCCGGACGAGCTCCTTCAACGTGAAGGTCCTGTCGACGGCCTGCGGCTCGTCGCTCGCGATCTGGTCCCGGTGCTCCGCCGCCATGCAGAGCACGAGGTCGGCGACGGCCGCCATGCCCGGTCGGAGCCGCGTCGCAACGTGGCCGGAGATGTCCACGCCGCGCTCGGCGGCGGCCTCGACCGCTTCCGGCATCGCGGGCGACCCCTCCCAGCCGGCCGTCCCGGCGGACGACACCGTGATCGGAGCTCCAACCGTCCGGTGCTCCGTCGCGCGTCGCATCAGCCCCTCGGCGATCGGGGAGCGGCACACGTTGCCGGTGCACACGACGATGACGGCGGTCATCTCAGGAGGCCGGAGTCTAACAGTGGGGCTTCCGGGACCGGCTCCCTGGGCTCACCGCGCCGTCGCCAGACCGATCACGTGCTCGGGGTCGACATCGCCACGACGAAGGACCCTCGGCTCCGTTCCGGTGAGATCGATCACGGTGGACGCGGCACCGCCGACGGATCCATCGCTGCGCAGGTAGACGGCGACCGCTTCGCCGAACGTGGCGACGAGCTCGTCGTGATCGCGCCCCGGAGCCTCACCGGATCGGTTGGCGCTCGTCGCCGCGAGCGGTCCCGTGCGCCCGAGCAACGACCTGGCGACCGGATGATCGGGGATGCGCACGCCGATCGTCGCGCCGTTACCACCGAGCTCCCAGTCTCGCGAGGCGCCCGTCCTCGCAAGCACCAGCGTGAGCGCACCGGGCCAGCACGCGGCGGCGACGCGGGACGCGCGGTCGTCGAAGAAGGCCACGTGGCGCGCGTCGTCGACCGAGGCGACCAGCACCGGGAGCGTCAGATCCAACGGGCGGCGCTTCGCCGCGAACAACCGAGCCGTCGCGGCGGGGTCGTCCGGTCGCGTGCCGATCCCGTAGACCGTGTCGGTCGGGAACACGATCAAGGCGCCGCGGCGCGCGGCGGCCGCCGCGGCCTCGATCGTTCCGCCCGCCGTCACGGCCGCCGCGCGCCGACGACCCGGTCGCGTCCGTTCAGGTCACGCTGCACGAAGACCCCCTCGAAGCCGGCATCGCGCGCCGCGGCGGCGACCGCGGCCGCGGCGCCCTCGTCGCACTCGACCGCCAACGCGCCACCCGGCCGGAGCCAGGCGACCGACTCCATGATCAGGCGCCGCGTCAGCTCGAGCGCGCCGAACAACGCCTCCGGTGGATCCGCTCGGACCTCCGGCGGGAGATCGTCCGCCATCTCGACGGATAGGTAGGGAGGGTTCGCCACGACCAGATCGACCTCGCCCAGGAACGCCACCGGCACCGGCTCGAACAGGTCGCCGGCGCGGACGTCCACCGCGAGCCCGAGCCGCTCGGCGTTCTCGCGCGCGAGGTCCACGGCGACCTCGGAACGGTCCGTCGCCGTCACGCGCGTGCCGGGACGTTCGTCGGCGATCGCGAGCGCGACGGCACCCGACCCGGTGCAGAGATCCACCACGCACGGCGTCTCGATCCCTCCCAGGAGCTCGAGCGCGACGTCCACGAGGACCTCCGTCTCGGGCCGGGGGACGAACACGCCGGGTCGCACCGTCAGCACCAGGTGGCGGAACCCTTGCTCCCCGGTCAGGTGCTGCAACGGCGTGCCGGTGCATCGCAGACACAGGGCCCGCCCGTACGCCCGGGCCTCGGCCGAGCCGAGACCCTGCTCGCGTGCGTACAGACCGGCACGGTCGACGTCGAGCACCCGCATCATCAGCGCCTCGGCGTTCACCCGGGGAGCCTCGATGCCGTGGCGTTCGAGGTACCCCGCTCCGCGCCGCACGACCTCGGCGGGACGCATCGTCGGTCAGCCCCCGTCCGCGGAGAGCTGCGCGGCGCGCTCGGCGGCGAGGAGCCGGTCGGCGAAGCCGTCCAGCTCCTCGCCACCGGCGAGCACGTCCTGCAGCTGGTGCGAGGTGTACTTGATGCGGTGATCCGTGACCCGCTCCTCACGGAAGTTGTAGGTGCGGATCTTCTCCGATCGTTCCCCCGTCCCGAGCTGCGCCCGGCGGGTCGCGGCTTCCTTCTCGTGAGCCTCGTCGAGGGCCACCTGATACAACCGCGCCCGGAGGTACCGCATCGCCTTGTCCCGGTTCTGAAGCTGGCTGCGTTCCTCCTGCATCTCGATCTTGATCCCGCTCGGCTTGTGAAGGATGCGTACCGCCGAGTCGGTGGTGTTGACCGACTGGCCGCCCGGACCGCTCGACCGGTAGACGTCGATCTGCAGATCCTCGGGTCGGAGGTCGACCTCCACCTCCTCGGCCTCCGGCATGACGGCCACCGTCGCCGTCGACGTGTGGATCCTGCCCTGCGACTCGGTGACCGGAACCCGTTGGACACGATGGACACCGGCCTCGTACTTGAGCCGGCCGTACGCGTCCGGTCCTCGAACCTCGAGCGACACCTCCTTGAACCCGCCGAGGTCTGAGGGCGAGGATGCGATGACGTCCGTCTTCCACCGGTGGCGATCGGCGAGCCGCCGATACATCTCGAAGAGCTCCCCCGCCCAGAGCGCAGCCTCCTCGCCGCCCGCGCCCGCCCGGATCTCGAGGATCAGGTCCTTGCCCTCGTCCGGGTCCTTCGGGACGAGGAGCAGCTCGAGGCGTGCGCGAAGCTCGGCAACCCGCGCGTCGAGCCGTCCGGCCTCGTCGTTGAAGTAGGCGGCCATCTCGGGCTCGGCCTCACCCTTGGCGAGTTCCCGCGCCTCCCGGGCCTGCGTCGAGAGCGTCTTGTACTCGCGGTACGGCACGACGACGTCCTGGAGTTCGGCGAATCGCTTGCCGAGGTCGCGAAGGCGGTCGGGGTCAGCCGCAACGTCGGGAGCCGCGAGCTCGGCCGCAGCCTGCTCGTAGGTCTCCTCGATCTCGTCGAGCTTCGTCTCGATGCCGGACGCCATGCGTCCTATGGTCGCAGGCGGCGATACCGACCGACCGGATCGGACGGGTCAGTCGCGCCGAGGTTCTTCTTCGAAGTCGACGTCGAGCCCGGCGAGATCGGGGATGTCGACCATCTTCTGGCCTTTGGGCAACGCCCACGTGTCCTCGTACCGCGGGTCGACAGGATCATCGGAGGTCCCGCCATCGGTCGGAACGGGCCCGGGAGCGCTCCCCTGAGGCGCGTCGGTCGACCCGGGGGGGTCCATGGACGACTCGAGCTCCTTCGCGACCGAGAGCAACTTCGACTGCATGTCGTGCATCTGGGTCACGAGGACCTCACGACGCTCCGACAACGAACCCAGGATCTGTTCGGCTTCGCGCTTGGCCTCGGCGAGGGAGTCCGTTCCCTGCTGCTTGGCTTGCTCCGCCCGTGCCTGGGCGTCGAGCTTGATCCGGTCGGCCTCGGAGCGGGCTTCCTGGAGGATGCGGTCCGCCTCGGCCTTCGCCTCGGCGAGAGCCGCCGTGGCCTCCTTGTCCGCGGTCGCGAGGACCCCGGCGAACCGCTTGGCGATCACCTCGTAGGGGTCCTGCGCCGGAACGGCCGGGGATGGCATGGTCGGCGCCGGAGTCGCGGCCGCGGGCGTGGCCGGCGTCATGACCTGTCCGGCCGTGACCGGCGGAGCCGGAGGTCCGCCCGGTGTCGCCGAGCCTTGCGCCTTGGTCTCCTTGCGTGGACCACGCAGCTCACGCTCGAGCGTCTCCACCTGGCCGGCCACCCCCTGGAGGTACTCGCGGACCTGGTCCGGGTCGTAGCCTCGTCGGACCGTCGCGAACTCCCGTCGGCGGATCTGCTCGGCGCTCGGCAGCAGGGGTAGGTCGAGGTCGTTCGTCATGGGGCCACCTCCCGGGTATCGCCTTCACTCCGGGCCGTTCGCGCAGCGCGGGACCGGCCCGGTCTCGATCGGACATGTCATCTTCTGCGCCGAGAGCCCAGGATGCAATGACCGTGGGGCGTAGGCCTCAGGCGGTGCCCGCGGCCTCAGCCTCCCGACGGAGCACCTCCTTGAAGGAGGACACCGCGACCTCGATCTGACCGACGTCGGGCTCACGGGTCGTGATCTTCTGGAGCCAGATCCCCGGCGCCATCATCGCGCGCACGATCGGGGAGCGCGGATACCGCGCCCCGAGGCGGAGCGCTTCGTACGCGATCCCGGCGATGATCGGGATCGCGATCACGCGGGAGACCAGCCGCCACAGCAGGCCGGGCGTCCCGAACAGCGTGAAGACGAAGATCGTGATGATCATCACGATGATGAGGAAGTTCGTCCCGCATCGAACGTGCTCCTTCGGGAAGCGCTCGATGCGGTCGGGGACGAGATCCTCGTCATGCTCGTACGCCGCGATCGTCTTGTGCTCGGCACCGTGATATTCGAAGACGCGTTGGATGTCCTTCGTCCGACCGATCAACCAGAGGTACCCGACGAACAGCGCCACGCGGAAGACTCCTTCGGCGACGTTCACCAGCACGCCGTTGGCGTCGACCCGGTTCTCCGCCCAGGCGAACAGCGTCGTTGGGCCCAGGATGAAGATCGCGACGAACGCGACCAGCGCGATCGTGAGCGACACGCCCATCTGGCGACTCGAGAGCTGCTCCTCCTGCGCCACGGCGTGGTTCGACGCGACCATCAGGGCCCGGATGCCGATCGAGAGCGACTGACCGAGGACGATGATCCCCCGGAGGAACGGCTTCCGCCAGGTCGGGTGTCGCGACGCGACCGAGTCGATCGCGTGCGACTCGAGGTAGACGGACCCGGTGGGCTCACGGACGGCGACCGCCCAATGATCGGACCCGCGCATCATCACGCCCTCCACGACAGCCTGGCCGCCGTAGAGATGGGTCGCCGGGGGCGGTTGGCCCACCGGCGGCTCAGCCCTGCTTCGCGGCCTGTTGGGCCTGCTGCGTCTTGGCGTACCGGCGCTGGAAGCGCTCAACGCGCCCGCCGGTGTCCACCAGCTTCTGCTTCCCCGTGTAGAAGGGATGGCAGTTCGAGCAGATGTCCGAGCGGATCTCGCTCACCGTCGAGCGTGTCTGGAACGTGTTGCCGCAGGAGCAGTGGACGTTCGCGATCTGGTAGTCGGGGTGGATTCCCTGCTTCATGGTGGATCGATCTCCTTCGTGAGCGTCGCGATGCTACCTGCTTCAACGCTCGCCTATTCCCAGGTCCTCGCCGGCGCGGCTCAGCCCCCGGTCGGCGCCTTCGCGATGTCCTTCAGGAAGAGCTCGTTCGACTTGGTCGACCGGAGCTTGTCGATGAGCAGCTCGAGCGCTGCGCCGGTCTCCAGGGCGTGCAGGACCCGGCGGAGGCGGATCACCAGCGCCAGCTCCTCGGGCGGCAGGAGCAGCTCCTCCTTGCGGGTGCTCGAGGCGTCGACGTTGATCGCCGGGAACAGCCGCTTCTCCGAGAGCTGCCGGTCCAGCCGGAGCTCCATGTTCCCCGTGCCCTTGAACTCCTCGAAGATGCCCTCGTCCATACGGGATCCGGTCTCCACCAACGCCGACGCGATGATGGTGACCGAGCCGCCCTCTTCGATGTTTCGCGCCGCGCCGAAGAACCGGCGCGGAGGATAGAGCGCGGCCGAGTCGATGCCACCGGTGAGGATCTTGCCGGAGGCGGGCATCCCGAGGTTGTACGCCCTCGTCAGACGGGTCAGGGAGTCGAGGATGATCGCGACATCTTGGCCCATCTCCGCCAGTCGCTTCGCGCGTTCGAGGACGAGCTCGGTGACCTGGATGTGTTGGTCGGTCGGCTTGTCGAACGTCGAGTAGACCACCTCGGCGGCCTGCACCGTGCGTTGCCAGTCGGTGACCTCCTCGGGTCGTTCGTCGACGAGCAGCACGATCACGTGCGTTTCGGGGTTCGAATGGATGATGCCGTTCGCGATCTGCTTGAGGATCGTGGTCTTGCCCGCCTTCGGCGGGGACACGACCATCCCGCGCTGACCTTTGCCGATCGGCACGATCATGTCGATGATCCGTTCGGTGATCGCGAGCGGACCGCTCTCGAGACGGAACCGCTCGTCAGGGAACAGCGGTGTGAGCTTGTCGAACTGCGGTCGCGCGACGGCCCTCTCGGGGTCCATCTCGTTGACCGCTTCGACCGACAGCAACGCGGGGTACTTCTCGTTGTTCTTCGGTTCGCGGATCTTGCCCGTCACGGTGTCGCCCTTGCGGAGCTGGTGCCGGCGCACGTAGGACAGGGACACGTAGACGTCCTCCTGGCCCGGCAGATAACCGGAGGTCCGGAGGAAGCCGTACCCCTCCGGGAGGATGTCCAAGATGCCGGTCCGGGTGGGAGCTGTCTTGAGCTCCTCCGCCCGATCCTGCTCGTCGCGGACCTTCCGCTCCTCGCGCGAACGACGGCGCTCCTCACGGGAAGGCCGGCGCCGGCGATCCCGGTCGCCTGCGTCCGAAGGACCTTGCCCGATCGGACGTGGGGAGCCCTGACGGTCGTTGCGGTCGCCGCGGTCGTTGCGGTCGTTGCGCCCGCCACGATCCTCGCGCTCGTTCCCCGCGCTCGGTTCCGGTGCGTCATCGTCGCCGTTCGCCGCATCGCGAACGGCCTCACGGCCTTCCGCGGGCCTCTCGTCGACCGATGTCGTTGAGGCCGCGGTCCCCGCGGCCTCATCGCCGTTGCGGGTCGAACCCTCTCCATTGGTCGAGGCGGCGACGATCGCGTCGATCAGTCCCGCCTTCCGTAGTTTCTGCGTGCCCTCGACGCCGAGCGTTTGGGCGATCTGCTGCAGCTCCGGCAGGAGCTTGCCTTCGAGGGCGGTTCGTTCGGTCGTTGTGTCCATCAGGTGGATGCCTCTCCCTCCAGCTGGTGCTGGAGCTTCTCCCAATCGGCCTGGAACCGCTCCATGCCGAGATCGGTCAGTGGGTGCTTCACGAGTTTCGTGAAGACCTCGTACGGCATCGTGGCGATATCGGCGCCGGCATGCGCCGACTCCACCACGTGCATCGGGTGTCGGAGCGATGCGGCCAGGACCTTGGTCTCGTAGCCCTGCACAGCATAGATGTCGCAGATCGAATGCAACAGCGCCATCCCATCGCTCGCGACGTCGTCGAGCCGCCCGAGGAAGGGCGAGACGATGTACGCCCCGGCCTCCGCGGCCAAGATGGCCTGCGCGGCTGAGAAGACGAGGGTCACGTTGATGCGGATGCCCTCGCTCACGAGTCGCGAGCCGGCCTCCAGGCCGTCGGGGGTCATCGGAACCTTCACGATGGCGTTCGGACCCATCGCGGCGAGCGTCCGGCCCTGCGCCACCATCCCATCGGCCTCGGGTGCGGTCACTTCGAGCGAGACGTCACCGGCAACCTCCTCGAGGATCTGGCGCCAGACCTTGTCGGGTTCCGCGGCTTCCTTCTGGAGCAGCGACGGGTTGGTGGTCACCCCACCGAGCACGCCCCAGCGGTTGATCTCGCGGATCTCCTCGATGCTTGCGGTATCGAGGAAGAGTTTCATGCTGTCTTCCCCTCCTTCGGGTTCGTTCGCGGTTCGTTCCTTCCGGCGACGCCGGTCACGTCGCCGTCGAGCGGCCTCGCCGCGCGGGCGGTGGCTCGCTCCATGACCAGGTCGATCACCGCGGCGATCGACTGATCGAAGCTGTAGTTGGGGATCACCGGCACGCCGTGCGCGAGCGCCTGGCTCTTCACGTACCGCTGCAGTCGCCGGATCCCTTCGAACCCTTCGACGTACCGGGTCGCAGGTCGCGAGGCGACCGCGTCTTCGCGGGCGGCGAAATGCGACCGGTGGCGATCTTCGTCGTCGACCCCGACGACGAACGGTACCGCGAGGATGCGCTCGGCGTGCGCATCCGTCTCGAAGAATCCGGGGACGACGTGCGCCCCCTCGATGACGATGCTCGTCCCCTCGGCCGCGGCACGCTCGATCAAGGCGTTGATCCCCACCGAGACGGCTGCCGTCTGCTCGCGGAAGCCCAGCGTGAGCGCGTCCGCCGTCTTCGTCGGGGGTTCCCGCAGGGCCTTGTCCGCCTGGAACGAGGAGACGTGCAAGGTCGGCATCAGCTCTTCCGACAGCATCGCCCGCATGACCTCGCGGATCGCGTCGGTCGCAACGATGCGGACGATCCCCAGCCGCGCCGCCAGCTGGGTCGCGATCGTGGACTTGCCAACGCCGGTGGCTCCCCCGATCAGGATCACGAGCGGGACGTCGAGGGTCTCGATCTCCCGCCAGCGGACGAAGTTGGTCGCGTAGCGCTCACCCGCAACCTCGCCGATCACCTCGATCGCGACCTCGGCGAGCTCGGCCGACGTGACGGAGGCTCGTCGTCGTTCCAACAGCCGGATCTCGACCTCCTCCGCGACCTGGTAGGCCCGGTACGGGGAAAGCCCTGTCACCATGACCTGGGACGCGAGCAGTCCCTTGGAGAACGGTAATCCCGGCTCGCGATCGGAGATCACGATCTGGGACGTCCTCGTTCGTTCGCTCATCTGCTGGCCCCTCTCGAGGGTTCGCTCCCCCGCGCCATCCCCCTGGCGATCGCCAGGTCGATGACTTCTCCGAAGGCGGTTGCCAGATCCGTCGATCCTTCGGTCACTTCCGCTCGGTTGTCCACGAAGACCACATCGGCCCCGCGGGCGGCCGCATGCCGACACGCAACGTCGACGGCTGCCGCTTTCAACTCCGTGAGGAGCACGTCGTACCCACCGGCGGTCTCGAGATCCTCTGCCAGACCGGCACGGTCTGCCAGCCTCGCGCTCGACCCGACGATCCGGACCCCGTACGCGGTCTCCAGATGCTGCGTCTGGGTTGCGGCGATCGCGGTCGGGGCGGTCGTTGCGAAGAACGCGTCCTGTCCCCGCACATCTGCGAGCGGCACTGGGAGGAAGTCGGTCACCAAGACCCGCGCATCGCCCAACGTACGACGCAGGTGAGCGGAAAGCTGGGAGAGGTTCTCGGACCCGGGAACCGGGCTTGCTGACATGGTAACAACAGCCAGGTCGGCCCGCAACAGGCGGTAGGGACCCAGATAGCCGCTGATGTATTCCGGCGGGCAGTTGGCCGGGACGACCAGGACCCCCGCGTCCCAGGCGACGGGCGGCAGCGCCGCCCCGCTCCCCTCGAGGACGAGGAGTCCGGGGTGGCGGTCGGCCCCGATCGCGACGGCCTCCCCGACGTTGGTCGCGTAGGGAGCGCCCGCCAACCCGCCGGCCGCTCGGCGCGCCCCGATGGTGGTCACCCCCGTTGTCAGGGCGTCCTCCAGGTAATCCGACGCGGCGTGCTCCCCCGCCTGGACGAGGCCGATCAAGCGATCGACCGTCACGGAGCCGGCCTCGGCCACCTGGGGGGCGGGCGGCCCCCCGCGACCCATGGCGATCACGATCGGCGCGAGATCGCGGCGGGCCGCCCGCCGCGCGACCTCGCCGGCGATCGCCGTCTTCCCCGTTCGCTTGCCCGTCCCGTAGACGGCCAGCACGGGGACCCCGATGGGGGGTGGGTCGGCGACCGGGGGATCGAACCGGAAGTCGGCTCCCTGATAGGGAACCCCCGCGACGAGGGACACCGACGCCAGCTCCATCCGCTCGCGGTACCCGAGCACCGGCTCGTCGGACAGGTCGAGCACGACCTCGGGCCGCCACTCGGCGATCGCCGCGCGAAGGCCCTCCGCCCGGTCGTCCGCGATGGAGCGGACCGGCACGCCGAGGTCCGGAAGGTCGCCGGGCACGAGCTTCTCGATCCCGCCGACGATGAGCGCCACGGCGACGTCGACGCCCCGGGAACGGGCGACCTCCAGCGCCCAGCTGGTGACCGGTGGGTAGTGCTCGCCGTCGACCAGAGCGATCGCGCGCATCGGATGGTGCCGGTTGTCCCTCTCTCGCCGTTCGCAGGTCGGCGGTGCGCCTAGGGCTCGGGCGGTCCCGCGACCTGTTGCACAGGTGCCTCGCGATGGTGCCTCGCCGTTTCGAACAAGACGAACCTCGCCATGAGGTGGCGCTCGCCCTCGAAGGGGAACACGCGGTGGATCGAGACCTGGTCCCCGTCGAAGTCGAGCACGTTGTAGCACGGCTTGCCGTAACCGCGCAGCCGCAGCGATGACACCGTCCCGGCGTTCGCGATGTACAGATCCTCCAGGCGCCAGACGTACGGAACGTGCTTGTGTCCGGACAGGACCACGTGGACGCCGGCGTGGACGAGCACCTCGAGGAGATCGCCGGCGTCCATCACGATCGAGCGCTCCCGCCCGGTCCCGGGGATCGGCATCAGGTGGTGGTGCAGCACGAAGACCTTCAACGCTGCCGGCCCGGCGAACTGGTCGGTGATCCAGTCGTAGTGGACGCGTCCGACCTGGCCTTCATTCAGGTCGGGCTCGCTCGAGTCCACCCCGACGATGCGCACGTTGTCGATGTCGTGCACCCACATCCGCGGCCCGATCAGATCCTCGAAGTGGAGGTAGCCGACGTTCCGCGAGTCGTGGTTGCCCGGGACCGTGAGCAGCGGAGCCTCGATCCGGTCGGCGTACGCGAGCCAGGCCTTGTACTCGGGACGGAACCCATCGGTCGTGAGGTCGCCGGAGACGACGACCACGTCCGGTTGGAGCTGGTTCAGCTCGGCGATCACCCGGTTCATCAGGTTGGGCACGAAGTGCGGGGATCCGACGTGCGGGTCCGAGATGTGGGCGATCGTGACCACGCCCTTACCCTACTGACCCTTCCCCCGGCGGTGCGGTGCGAGAGGCACTCGGTCGCCGCCGATCTCGACCTCGAACCCCCGTCCACGGATCCCCGGGCGCAGGATCCGCCACGGCGGGCCGACGCCCGCCGCCTCGAGCGTGAGCGGGGGCCGGTCCGGTCGCTCGAACACCACGAGCGACGGACCGGCCCCCGAGACGCACACCGGGACGTGGTCGCGGCGGAGCGCCGCGACCACGTCCGCGACCTCGGGCATCGACGCGAGCCGAACGTCCTCGTGGAGGCGGTCGACGAGGGACCGGGACAAGAGCGACGGGTCCCGCGTCAGCGCGTGCACCTCGACAGCCGCGCGCCCGACGTTCGCGACCGCGTCCGCCCGAGGAACGCTCTCGGGCAAAACGCCCCGCGCCGCCGCAGTGGGCATCCGCAGATCGGGCACGAGGAGAGCGGGCCGCAGGTCCGGATGCGGTTCCAGTCGCTGCACCGAGCCGTCGTCGAGCGCGATCGTGAAGCCGCCGAACACCGCCGCGGCCACGTTGTCGGGATGGCCCTCGATCTCCGCAGCCAACGCGAACACCGAGACCGGGTCGGCGTCGATCCCCAGGTCGAGCAGGGCCGACGCCGCGACCACGCCGGCGACCGTCGCCGCGGCGGACGAGCCGAGGCCTCGCTCGAGCGGGATCAGGTTCCGGCCGCGGCGAGCGAGCGGGGCGAGTGGGAGTGACAGTCGCCCGGCGACCGCCGACATCACGCGGCCGATCAGATCCGAGCCGTCGGTCGGGAGCTCGCCCGCCCCCTCCCCATCCCAGGTCGCGCCGGGCGGGGCCGCCGTGTCGACCACCAGCTCGTTGCAGAGCTCCCACGCCAGCCCGAAGCAGTCGAACCCGGGACCGAGGTTCGCCGACGTGGCGGGGACGCGGACCGTCACGCGCATCGTGGCGCGGAGCGTATCGCGGTCCGAACTACAGACCGAGCTCCGCGGCCACGGCGTCCGCGTCCGCCGGAACGGTCACCGGGGGCGCCGCACCCGCGATCGCCCACTCCGTGTCCTTCAAGCCGTGTCCCGTCAGGATGCAGACGACCGTGCGTCCCGCCGGCAGCCGACCATCCGCGTGCAACTGCAGCATGCCGGCGACGCTCGCCGCGCTGGCGGGCTCGACGAAGAGACCCTCGCGAGCCAACCGACGATAGGCGGCCAGGATCTGCCGGTCGGTGACGGAGGCGATCGCGCCCTCGGATGCGGTCGCGGCGGCCACCGCCTTGTCCCACGAGGCCGGGTTCCCGATCCGGATCGCGGTCGCGATCGTCTGCGGGTCCGCGACGGGCGCCCCGTTCACGATGGGAGCCGCGCCGGCAGCCTGGAACCCGAACAACTGCGGCGGCTCGGGGATCACGCCGTCCAGGAGGTACTCCGAGTAGCCCATCCAGTGGCTCGAGATGTTCCCGGCATTGCCCACCGGGACGCAATGGATGTCGGGGGCTCGCCCGAGCGCGTCGCAGATCTCGAAGGCGGCCGTCTTCTGCCCCTCGAGCCGGAACGGGTTGACGCTGTTCACGAGCGTCACGGGGAAGCGGTCAGCTAGGTCGCGGGCGACGTCCAGCGAGGCGTCGAAGTTGCCGTCCACCTCCAACATCCGGGCGCCGTGGACGAGGGTCGCCGCCATCTTGCCGAGCGCCACCTTCCCTTTCGGCACGAGTACGGCGCACGTCAGCCCCGCCCTCGCCGCGTAGGCAGCGGCCGAGGCGCTCGTGTTGCCGGTGGAGGCGCACACCACGGCTTTCGCGCGGCCTTCGACAGCCTTGGAGATCGCGAGCGTCATGCCCCGATCCTTGAACGACCCGGTCGGGTTGGCGCCGTCGTACTTCAGCCAGACGTCGCATCCCGTCTCGAGGGACAACGGATCGGAACGGACGAGCGGCGTGCCGCCTTCGCCGAGGGAGATCACCGGCGTCGCGTCGGAGACGGGAAGGCGGTCCCGGTACTCCTCGACCACGCCGCGCCATTGGTGCGGGCCTGAACCTCCCGGGGGAACGCTCACTCCTCGCCCTCCACCCGCAGGAGGCTCGCCACGGCCCGCACGCTCGCGCGATCGCGCAGCTCGGCCACCGTCTTCTGGAAGGCGCCCTCCTGCGCCCGATGCGTGATGAAGACGAGCGTCGCCTCCTCGGCGAATCCCTCCTGCCAGACGCGCTCGATCGAGACCCCGTTGTGCGCGAACGCCTCGGCGATCTCCGCGAGCACCCCCGGCCGATCCTCCACGTGCAGGTTGAGGTAGTACTGGCCGGTCGTGGCGTCCATCGAACGGATCGCGCGGTCGAGGACGCACGTGCATCCGATCGCGCGCCCGCCGAAGGCGAGGTTGCGCGCCACGTGGACGAGGTCACCGACGACGCTCGTCGCCGTCGCATCGCCGCCCGCCCCCGGCCCGTAGAACATCAGCTGGCCGACCTTCGCGCCCTCGACGAAGACCGCGTTGTTGGCGTCGCGGACCGACGCCAGCGGATGCGTCACCGGGATCATCGCGGGGTGCACCCGGGCGGACACCTCGCCGTCGTCGAGCTCGGCGATCGCGAGGAGCTTGACGACGTAGCCCAGGCGGGCGGCGTCGGCGATGTCCTGGGGGGTGATCCGCGCGATCCCTTCGCGATACACGTCGCTCGCGACGACGCGCGTGTTGAACGCGATCGAGGCGAGGATCGCGCACTTGGCCGCGGCATCGAACCCATCGACATCGGCGGTCGGATCGGCCTCGGCGTACCCCAGGCGCTGCGCTTCGGACAGCGCGGCCTCGAACGTCCAGCCGCGTTCCGACATCTGCGTCAAGACGTAGTTCGTCGTTCCGTTCACGATCCCGAGCATCCGGATGACGCGCTCGCCGGCCAGCGACTCCTTGAGCGGAGCGATCAACGGGACCCCACCGGCCACGGCGGCCTCGAACCGGATGTCGCGCGCAGCCGCGTCGGCGGCATCGAACAGCTCCTTGCCGACGTTCGCCAGCAGCTCCTTGTTCGCGGTGACGACGGGCTTGCCCGACGAGAACGACGCGAGGATCAGCTCCTTCGCCGGCTCCATGCCGCCCAGCAGCTCGAGCACGATATCGATGTCCGGGTCGACCACGATCGAGGCGGCGTCGGTCGTGAAGACGTCGCGCGACAGCGGGACGTCTCGCTCCCGGCCGGCGTCGCGGACGGCCACGCGGGTCACCGCGAGGCGGACCTCTGCGCGCATCGCGATGTCGTCACCGTGCTCGGCGAGCATCCGAACGACCGCCGATCCGACGGTCCCGCACCCGAGCATCCCGATCCGGATCGTGCGCTCCGTCACGCCGATCCCTCCACGCGATCCATGCGCTCGGGGGCTGAGACGCCGAGGATCCCGAGCAGGTTCGCGAGGACCGTGCCCGATGCTCGGCACAACCACAGGCGTGCCTGGGTCCGTGCCGCGTCGTCGGAGACGACGCGGCACTCCGTGTAGAACCGATGGAACCGGGCCGCCAGATCCTGCGACGCGTGCGCGACGCGATGCGGCGCGCGCAGCGTCGCAGCCTTCGAGATCAGCGCCGGCACGTCCGCGAGCGCCTTGAGGAGCTCGATCTCGGCTGACTCGACCAGGATCGAGACGTCCACCTCATCGATCGGCAGGAGCGTTACGCCGGCGTCACGCGCGGTCCGCAGGATCGACGCGATCCGCGCGTGACCGTACTGGACGTAATAGACGGGGTTGTCCATCGACCGCCGTTTCACCGCCTCGATGTCGAACCGCATCGTGTGGTCGTTGCCGAACAGGAGCAGGTGGAACCGCGCGGCATCGGTTCCCACCTCATCGATCAGCTCGTCGAGCGACACGAAGGTCCCCGCGCGCTTGCTCATCGGCACCGGTTCGCCGCCCCGCAGGAACGAGACCCACTGGTAGATCACGATCTCGACGGCGTCGGGATCGAACCCGAGCCCTTGCGCCGCGCCACGAACGCGCGCGATATCGCCGTGGTGATCGGCACCCCACACGTAGATCAGGTGATCGAACCCGCGAGCGAACTTGTCGATCACGTACGCACAGTCGGCGCCGAAGTACGTGTGTCGCCCGTCGCTTCGGATGAGGACACGGTCCTTGTCGTCGCCGAACTCCGTCGACCGGAACCAGACGGCGCCTTCGGCCTCGTAAGCAAGGCCGGCGGCGCGGAGCCGTTCGATCGCCAGCGCGATCTCCCCCTTGCGTTCGAGCGCCGCCTCGGAGACGTAGGAATCGAAGCGCACGTTGAACCGCGCGAGCGTTTCGTCGATCCAGCCAAGGACGCGCTCGGCGGCAGCCGCGCGGACCACGGCCAGGCGCTCTTCGTCCGGGAGCGCCGCCCACGAGGGTTCCCCTTCCGCGAGTTCGCGACCCAGGTCATCGATATACGCGCCGTGGTAGCCGTCTTCGGGGACCTCGGTCGGGCGTCCCAGGTGGGTCAGGTAGCTCGCGTCCACCGAGGCGCCGAACCGGTCCATCTGGCCTCCGGCGTCGTTGTAGTAGTACTCGCGCTCCACGATCCATCCGGCGGCATCGAGCAGACGCGCGATGGTGTCGCCGAGCACAGCGTTCCGCGCGTGCCCGACGTGCAGCGGCCCCGTCGGGTTCGCGCTCACGAACTCCACCTGCACCCGCTGCTGCGTCCGCGGCGCCACGCCGTACGAGGCTCCTTCGGCGGCGATGCGTCGCAAGACGTCGTGCAGCCACCCTTCGGTGACGAAGACGTTGATGAACCCCGGACCCGCGACCTCGACCTTCCGGACGAACGCCGCCGGTGGCAACGCCGCGACGATCGCCTCGGCGACCGTCCGCGGGGATGCAGCGATCCCGGACGCAACCGCGAGGGCGACGTTGGTTGCGAAGTCCCCGTGCTCCTTCTGCCGGGGCTCCATCACCTCGGGCTCGGGGAGCTCGCCGTCGAGCCCGAGCTCGGGCGCCGCGGCCTCGAGGCCCGAACGGAACCAGGCCTGGAGCTCGTCCTCGATCACGCTCCGGCCCCTCCGATCGAAGCGCGGACCGTCTCGATCAAGGCCTGTGCGTCGAAGGGCTTGGTGATGTATCGGACGCCGGGAGCGACCGGCGTGGTGTCCAGCGCCCGCGCCGTCAGGAACACGACGGGGATCGCCCCGAGCAGCGGATCCTCCTGGAGCTTGCGGTAGACCTCGTGGCCGTCCATCTCCGGGAGCATCAGGTCCAGGACGATCGCATCCGGCTGCCTGGCAGCGAGAGCGATCGCTTCCGGCCCCCGAGAGGCCGTCATCGTCTCGAACCCCTCCAACCGGAAGTTGAGCTCCAACAACCGGAGGATCACGGGATCGTCGTCGACGAGCAGCACGGTCGGCACGCCACGAGCATACGGGTGAGTGAGCTCCGGTCGGAACGTTAGACTCGGTGCCCGTTCGCCCCCGTAGCTCAGAGGATAGAGCGCCGGCCTCCGGAGCCGGGTGCGCAGGTTCGAGTCCTGCCGGGGGCACCAGCCGGCGCCAGCGGGAGCAACGTTTTCGATCGTCCGAGACGTGGGGGTCGATGTCCGGGAACGAGGGGATGCGTGCGGAGGGCTCGCACGAGCACCGCGAGCTGCGCCGGGCAGAGCTGCACCCCGACCCGATCCGCCAGTTCTTGCGTTGGTTCGACGATGCGGAGTCTGCCGGGGTCGTGTTGCCGAACGCGATGGCGCTCGCGACGACGGGAGCCGACGGCCGACCATCCGTCCGTCACGTCCTGCTCCGCGAGGCCGATCAACGGGGTTTCGTCTTCTACACGAACCACGACAGCCGCAAGGGTCGACAGCTCGGCGAGAACCCTCGGGCGGCCGTGGTGTTCCTGTGGAAGCCGCTCGACCGGCAGGTCTCCGTGACCGGCGACGTTCGGCAGGTGGATGACGCCGAGTCCGACGCCTACTTCGCGACCAGGCCGCGTGAGGCGCAGATCGGAGCCTGGGCATCGGCCCAGAGCTCGGTCCTGCGAGATCGCCACGAGCTCGACGAGCGGGTGGAGGAGGTCTCGGCCCGATTCGCGGACGCTCCGATCCCCCGGCCACCCCACTGGGGCGGATACCGGCTGACCCCGGACACCGTCGAACTCTGGCAAGGTCGCCCGTTCCGGCTCCACGACCGCTTCCTCTATACCCGCGACGCCGACGAACCGACCGGGTGGCGGGTGGAGCGGCTCTCGCCGTAGAGGGAACGCGGTAGCCTGCCGCGCCATGGACACCGACCAGCTGCGGAGCCGCATCCACGACGACATGCCACGCGTGATCGACGAGCTCTCCCGGCTGGTTGCGATCCCCTCCATCGGCTACGAGGGCTATGACCCGGCGAACGTCCGCGCGAGCGCGGAGCTGACCCGCGACATCCTGCGGGACGCGGGGGTCGGCGCCGACCTGCTGGAGATCGACGGCGGGCACCCGGCCGTCTACGGCACCGTTCCCGGACCGGCCGATCGGCCCACCGTCCTGCTCTACGCCCACCATGACGTGCAGCCGGCGGCCGACCCGGATGATTGGACGAGCCCGCCGTTCACGCCGACGCGCGCCGACGGGCGGCTCTTCGGGCGCGGGGCAGCCGACGA
>Ga0157378_10001547_pt1 | contig 20778 bp, 18 predicted proteins | sample M65metaG_FD_115309 | JGI IMG/M metagenome (GOLD analysis project Ga0157378, IMG submission 115309) | Miscanthus rhizosphere microbial communities from Kellogg Biological Station, Michigan, USA - M6-5 metaG | ecosystem: Host-associated > Plants > Roots > Rhizosphere > Soil | place: USA: Michigan...
AAAAAATGAGCCTAACGACAGTATTATTTTTATGATTTGTTTATGCATCATTGATTTTGTATAAATATATATTGGCCCCGGCTTAATATTGCTATTGCACTCCGGTTCGAGCCTGCCCCGCACCCAATGCGGGTCGCACACTTGTACGCTCTATCCTCTGTCCGCAACCAAAGCCAGAACGAATTACTTGCATTTTCAAATTTTCACATTTCCACATTTACCACATTTCCACATTTGTATTACTCAAACAACCAATCAATCTCGCGCTGCGTTCCATTCTCCGTTAAACCGGCATCGTATAGTGGAATGGGTTGTTCAACATCTGTAAAACCAAGTATCATGCAAACACCTTTTGCCAGCTTTAATGTATTTTTTCCCGCGGGGAAACGATAGGCATGTACATTCACCGGCGGCATCCCTTTTACTACCAGGGCGTTCGCTATTTTTGTTTCAGCCTGGCCGTATTCATTGGCGCCGGCATTCGTTTCCAGTTCAGGCGCCTTCAGGTAAACCGGTGCTTTGGAAAATGCAGGACCCTTTCCGTTAAAAAACCCAATCAATATTTGTACGGGCTTTGTGCAGGTAAAAGCAAGCTCAGTTCCTTCCTTTACCTGTTGTTTGAAGCTTACTGCTATGCCCTGTAATCCTTTTAATTCTTTTGCCGCTGCGCTGATATAAAAAGAGGTATCGCCAAAAATTTTTGCTGCACTGTCTACAGTATAAAATCCGCCGGGGCTTTCAATATGTACAGTCGAATTTTTTAGGGTTGTTACCTGTCGCGCCACAGAGGCAGGTTTGTTTCTAAGCGAATCAACCGCACGTTCAAAATGATCCAGTTCCTGTTTGTACAGCGGATACATTTCCGCCCAGGTAATGTATTTTCCATTGGCACCACGTATGGGAATTTTGCGCTGCTGTGTTTGCATGCTATTGGCATAGCGATAGCTTGCTTTTGTATGTGTTACCAGGCTATCATATTGTTCCAGGCTTTGCTTTAACAATGGCAGTGCTTTTTCAAGATCAGCAATATCATTCGAATATTTATAGCGCAGAACCTGCAGGGCTGCTTCCGCTTTAAAAGCATAATGATGAGCCAGGTAATAATCGCAATACACATCATTCCTGAGCCGCATAAACTCTTCTTTATTTTTTTGAACCGATGTTGCGGATTGGTTAACAGCATCAACAGCGCAGTCAGCATGTAAATTTACTTCCTGTATCACCTGAACCGGTGTTTCACCCAGGTGTTTTTCTTTTTTCCATTCTTTCTCTGCATACTGCCCAAGCATTTCACCCTCTGGTCCCTCGCTCTCGTACAACAATGAAAACAAGCCATAGCGGTAGGGATTGATCAGTTGCGTCATAAACATACCCAATGAAAGCGTTTGACGATTACCGTCTGTAATACCAAACCGGCGCAGGAGTTTCGGCGCTATTTCACCTGATTGTTCATACGCTTCCAGGATGTTTTTTCCTGCTTCAAAAGCACATCCATATTTATCTGAAAGCAGGTTACTCCAATAGTTTATTTCTTCAGTCGTATCGCGGTTTGCTTTCCATGCATAGCGGCTCCAGGCAGCGTACCATATCCAATCCCTTTCTATTTGCAATAATTTTTTACCCTTCACACTATCCGCACTATAAGGCCAATCCCAGTAAGACGCCTGCGGGTACAAATGCAAACCATTTCCACCCATTACTTCATGCATACCTTTTACTGATTCCTGTATAAAATCAATAGCTCCATACCTGAACGGTTCCAGGTTGGCCATAATATGTACATTTTCTATTTGCACACTACCCAAATGACTAAGGGTCTGGTGTAATGCAGCCCATGTTCCGCGGGGCCGTGGAGTGGTCAGCGCTTCACCGTTGAATTTTGCTTCGGTATACAAATTTTTATACAGCGGCAACGCTGCCTGCATCACAGACGGCGCATCGGTATCGTGCGCCCGTAATACGATGGGTGGTTCTTCTTTCCTGTGCAGGGCTTTCAGGCCATCCTGCACACCGGGGATAATTGTTTTTGTGAACCATTCAATATCGTCACTGCCCACGCCCTCCATGGCTTCACCCAGGCAAACCATTAAACCAACGTTCGGATATTTTTCTACAAAAGCTGCAATTGATTTTCTGGTATAATCGGCAATCAGCGGAATAATAGGCCTTTCCCGATCCTGCGTTTTTATATGATTTCTTTCAGCAAATGGTTTGGATACAATGATATTATAAAACATCTGGATCACCCAGATACCGCGCTTATCTGCTTCGGTTGTAAGGAACCGGTATATCTCCTCATTTTTTTTGAAAGTGCTATCATCTACTTCTACCGCGTAGGGATAATCTTTTAACCGCACCAGTGAAGCAAATGGATGACCATTCCAGAGATATAAGGAATTCATCCGGTTGGCCGCCAGCGAATCCAGGTATTGTATCCATAATTGTTTATCGTATAACCAGGGAAAGGTCTGCGGTGTATACGGATATTCGTACACCGTTCTCCCCGGCAGGTAGTATGGTTTTTGTATACCGATGCAGGCGCCGCGCAATACCATTTCGGGTTGATCGGCGATAGAAATAATAACAGGAAGCCGGCCCGAGTGTTTTACCTGATCCGCCAGTTCAAGACATCCATATAAAATACCGGAAGGATCAGTACCGGCTATTAAAAGATTACCGCCTGATGCATTACTAATAATATATCCTTCTTTCCCGGGCTTTGCAGGAACCTGTATTTTCCAGTTGGCAACAATTTTTTTTACCAGAGAACTATTTATTTCTCCCAATACAACTATGCGCGAACTGCCTCCAGTCCCCAGTTTGTTAGCTGCTGTAACCGAATAACCTTTTTCCCGCAATGCTTTGCTTAATTTATCGGCGCCGAATTTCATACGCGGTGTAGCATTATCCTGCAGCACCAGTATGATTTTATTTGATTGCGCAGCAACGGAGATAGCAAACAGGCAAATCGCTGCAAACATGTTCAGTTTTTTCACCACGCAGCAAGCCATCAATAATATTTTATATTTTTTCTCATAACAGACCTGGTCTTATTCCACCCCGTTCGCTGGAAATATAAGCAGCTTCCACACAAGCCATGGTGTGTATAGCGTCTTCCACTGAATTATCTGGTTTATCAATAAGCCCGGCCGCTGCCAGTAATACCTGTTCCATGCTGCCGATAAAAGCGTGCGGGAACCATGAACCTGCTATTGGCATAGTTTGCCAGCCGGTATATTTGTCGCCCTGCATAAGCGTATATTGAAATATATCTCCTGCCCCTGCCGGGTAATTCCTCAATGCGCCAAAATCAATTTTAACAGCGCCCTTTGTTCCCTCAATTTTTATGTAAGACTGTTCCTGGTTTGTTCCAAACACGTGGTTATGATTGGTAAGAATATTGGCTCTTTGCAGGGAGCCATAGTCCATGATAATACTACTTTTTACGGAAGCCAGTTCTTTTGCGCCCGGGTGCTGGGTGGTTTTGGCATATACAGAGGAAGGATTGCCAAAAAAACTTCTTATTAAATCGATATAATGAATACTGTGGTATAAAATTTCTACCCTTTGAGCGCTGAACAAAAAATCCCAGAGATGCCAGGGTGTGAAAACATTTACGTTGATTTCAATATCATTCACTTCTCCCAACAATCCATCATTAATCATTTTCCTGGCCTGCACAACAAACGGTGCATAGCGCAATTGAAAATTAACCGCCGCTGTCATTTTTTTTTCTCTTGTGATGGACAGTATTCTTTTTGCAGCAGTTAAATCTTCGCCCATCGGTTTCTGCAGCAGCAGAAACAGGCCTGCAGGCAATTGTTCCAGTATATTTTCTATGGCGGATCCCGGTACGGCTATATCTATTACGGCTTGCGCCGGAAGATCATTAATCAATTGCTGTAAAGATTGATATATCTGCGGAATAGTAAATTTTTGGGCGGTGGCAGATGCTTTTTGCGGATCGATATCATAAATACCTTTTACCTGGTAACCCGCCATCGCATAAGCAGGCAGGTGCGCGGTGTTTACAATGCCACCGGCGCCGATGATATAAATTGGTATTGAGATATGGGAAGCTTGTTTATTCAACAATTGAAATTATTATGTCAACACATTACCAATATAATTTCCATAGGTAAGTAATAGCACGGCAGTTACCAGTACCAGCAACGCAGCAGCCAGCCATCGCTTTGTAGCCGGCCTGCAGGCCGTCCATTCCCTCATCATCAATCCTGCAAATGAACTGAACAATACCAGCATAATCATGTGAATGGCCCAACTCGAAAATTTATAGTTGCCCATCCGCACATGCCCCAGCCCATAAAAAAAGAACTGACCATACCAGAGAATACCTGTTAATGCGGCCATACTGTAGTTAATGCCGAGGCTATGGTTACCTGCATCGGCATATTGTGCAAAGCTATTTTGTTTTGTATGAAGGTAGACGCAATACAGCAAGGTAACCAGGAAAGCGCCGGAATTGGAAAAGATATACACTGCATTTACCTGGAAATTGCCTGCACCATATTTGGCCGCAACGTCTGCAATGGGTTGGCCCTGATCTATAGAGAATCCATAAAAAGCGGAAAGTATGCCTGCCAGTAAACAAAGTGGTAATCCCTTGGCTAAAGAAAACCCGGCCTTGCTGGTATGCTCCTGTTCCATGTCTTTTTCTTTGTGACGACCTGCAAGTCCGCACAATGCAATCCCCACAGCGCCCAATGCAATACCGGTTATGATGAATGCCGCACCACTGTTTTTCAGCAGAACGCCCAGCGTATCGTGCAGCAATGGTGGCAGCAGGGTGCCCAACACACAACTAATACCTACCGCAATGGCATAGGTTAAAGAAAATCCAACATAACGGATGGCGATGCCAAACGCCGTACCTCCAATGCCATACGCCATACCCAACAAAAAAGAATACAACATGGGTTTAGCGGGCACTTCTTTCAGCACAAGCATTAAATGCGGAATGCTGATGAAAGCAACAATAACGGGAAGTACCAGCCAGCAGATAAAAGCCTGCGCCAGCCAATAGGTTTGCCAGCTCCACCCCTTCACTTTTTTTTGAGGTGTATAGCACATAGCTGCGCTGGATGCGCCTGCTGCATGAAATAAAACACCATTGATTACTTCCATGATTTATGAGCTCCCATGATACTATTTACATCTCCAGGTTATAAAACAATTTTGCGTTGGTATAAAATACTTTTTCCCTTTCGTCAGGGTTCAGCAATTTTTCTGCAATCTGCCGGTACGATTGCCATGTACCGGTATAGCTGCCGGCCAGTAATGATACCGGCCAATCGCCTCCAAAAAAACAACGATCTACACCGAAATGCTCCAGCACAAATTCAATGTAGGGCAGGATATCAGCGGCCGACCAACTGGTATGATTACCGGCTGCAGTACCCAGCCCCGATATTTTAGCATAGCACTTCGGATATTGTGCTGCAATTTTTATCAGATCGCCCCAGCGCCCGAATTTTTCTTTTGATGCAATGGGTGGTTGGTTTAAATGATCGAATACCATTCTCAGGCCGGGCGCTTTGTTTGCAGCCCTGATAGCCGTGTCAATATGTTCAGGTAAGATGCCCACTATATCGTAAGGTATATCATAAGCAGCCAACGCCTGCAAACTTTCCAGGACCGATGATTGTAATAACCATCGTGGATCTTTTTCATCATGCATTTGATGACGAACGCCTTTGAAATATTTTTCCTGCAGAAACTTTTCTTCCAGCAATCGACGGGTATCTACCGGGTTCATCAGAGGCAGCCATGCCACAACGCCTTTAATCCAGCTATTTTGTTTGGCGACTTCCATCATCAGCTCCGTATCTTCCAGGTTACCCGCAGCCTGCACCAATATACCCGCAACTATATTTGTCTGCAACCGTTCGGGTTCCAGTTCAGACAATACATAAGTTCTGTTTAATATGGAACGATCATCTTTCAGCCATGGATATTCCGCCCGCGATAAATCCCATATATGAACATGCGTATCAATAACCGGTTCTACCATGTCAGATGTATGATGTCAGATTTCTGATTTTGAGATGTATGATTTCTTTCCTGCGGTATTAATTCCTTATATTTTATTAACTTCCAATTTCCAAAAATTACTCCGAACTCCGAACTCCGAACTCCGAACTCCGAACTCCGAACTCCGAACTCCGAACTAAGAACTAAGAACTCCGAACTAAGAACTAAGAACTCCCAACCCAAACTGGTAATCTATTTCGGCATTGTGTTCTCCCAGCGTCGGCGCTCCTTTATGTGAAACCAATGTTTTTCCATCCACCCTGATAGGACAGCGTGTAGTGGTAACAGATAGTCCGTTGGTAGTCTTCACCACAATTTCCATATTCAAAAGCCGGTAACCCTCCTGTTGCACCAATTCATCATAGTCCATCACCGGTGCACACCACACATCGGCCTTTTCCAGCACTGCCAGCCAGCTTGCTGCCAGGCCTGTTGCCAGGTGGTCACTTAATATTTTTTTTATTGCATCCCTTTTCACGAACCAGTCGTTGCTGTCTGTAAATATTTTTAATGATTCACAGTGCAACAATTCCGCCAGCAAAACAATATTGCTCATGGCCAGTGCAATAAAACCGTCTTTGGTTTTATAGATGCCATATGGCGCTGCAATATACGCATGGCCGCTATTCACTTCACTTCTGATCGGCAGGCGGTTACCATCATTATAATAACAGGTAAGTACTTCAAACTGAAAATCGAGAATACTTTCAAACATACTCACCTGCACCAGTGCTCCTTCATTACTGATCATTCTTTTGTACAGGCAGGCCAGTATACCCTGCGCAATATGGGTTCCGGCCATAATGTCTACTACGGCCACTCCCATTGGCGTCGGATCTTCATCGCTGTTATTACTGAGCCAGGTAAGGCCCGATACGGCCTGCAGTAGCAGATCCTGGCCCGGTAAATCTTTCCATGGCCCTTCTGTGCCATAACCGCTTACTTCTGCATAAATAATTTGGGGATTTATTCTTTTTACCGTTTCATAATCGAGCCCGATGCGTTCCATCACGCCCGGACGAAAATTGTGCATCATCACATCTGCCTTTGACAGCAGTTGCTTTATTTTTTCCAGGTCATCCGGGTCTTTCAAATCGGCTGCATAACTTTTTTTGTTTCGGTTGATGGCGTGAAAAATAGTTGACTCTCCTTCAATCATTACATCAGAAACATACAATTGACGGCAAATATCGCCGGTGCCCGGCTTTTCAATTTTTATTACCTGTGCGCCCATATCAGCCAGTCTTAACGCAGCGGATGGACCAGACAGAAACTGGCTGAAATCAACTATAATAATATCTTCTAATAAATTCATTATTTATCTGCGCTTAATAAATCCTTGCAAATTTTTTTATTGTGTTCACCCACTTGGGGCGCCGGAGCCGCAGCAACCAATTTCTGGCCATTAATGCGCACGGGGCAGCGGGTAGTAATTATTTTTTTGCCGTTTGAATATATGATCTGTTCCATATCCAGCTTTTTATAGGCTTCATGCTGCATCATTTTTTCCCAATCCAGTACTTCCATGGCCCAGAGACCCTGTTGCTGCAGGTTATTCAACCAGTGCGCGGTAGTTTGCCCCGACAGGTGTTTTACCAGTATATCTTTAATAACATCTCTTTCTGTAAAAGCCTGATCATTTGAAAATCCCGCCAATGCTTTGCAATTAATGGCCTTTGCCAGTGCTGTAATATCCATCATCGCCAATGCAAGATGGCCGTCTGCAGTGGTATATATGCCATAAGGTGCGCTCAACAGCGGATGCCCATTGCTGATATAACTTCTTTCGGGTTGCTTATTGCTGCTATAATAAGTGGTAAGCAATTCAAACTGGAAATCGAGCAGGGTTTCCAGCAGGCTTATTTCTATCAATGCTCCCATTCCCTTTTTTTGCCGGCGCACCAATGCCGCCAGTATACCCTGTACCAATTGCGCGCCACATAAAATATCTGCAATGGCAATACCAAAGGGAACCGGACCATTATTCGCATTGCCGGTCGTATATGCCAGCCCTGTCATCGATTGTAATAAAAGATCCTGACCAGGTTTGTCTTTCCAGGGTCCTTGTATGCCGTAGCCACTTATTTCGCTGTAAATAATTTTTTCATTGATTTTCCTGGCCGCTGTGTAATCAAGGCCAATTTTTTTCATAACACCCGGTCTGAAATTATGAATCATCACATCCGCCTTCCCGATCAGTTTTTTGATGGTTTCCAAATCGCCTTCGCTTTTCAGGTCGGCCGCAAAACTTTCTTTGTTCCTGTTTACGGTATGAAACAACAATGAATTATCATCTACCCACAAATCTTTAATAGATAATTTTCGTCCCGCGTCGCCCGAACCGGGTTTCTCAATCTTAATAACCCTTGCTCCCAGGTCAGCCAGGCGAAGCCCCGCCGATGGACCCGACAAATACTGGCTGAATTCCAGTACTACCAAATCATTCAATGGCAGCGTTGAATTCATACGTTGATTATTTTTTCTGAGCGCCGGCTTTGCCGGTAAATTTTATTCATTTCGTCGAGGGTTTTTCGGGGATCTCCATCATTCATTAAACATTGTTGAAGGGGTATGCCCGCATGATCCTGGAAATGCAGGTACCCGTTATATCGCGGTCGCATATAACCGTTAGTCATAGCCGGCAGCACTTCCCTGAAAAAATTATTGGTCAACCGGTTGGCCTCGCCATCTGTCCATGCCGAACGATGACCGGGCTGACCTCCGTGCTGAACGTACATGGTTCGCTGACACTCGCCGGAAGCAACCATTTGAGCAAAACCTACCGCAATATCTTTGTGTTTGCAGAAGGCTGAAACGGCAAGTCCTGTTCCACCAATCGTTGTCTTCAGCCTGCTGTCGTTAAATGAAACGGTGTTGGTATAAAAAAGCAGGTGGCGTGCATAGCCTTTTCTCGAATAATTGGAGTAGGCATAAGCAAACGGACAGTACCAGTAGTCGTCGGTACTGCTCATCCGTTCAGCTACCGCAATCGGGTTGTACCCAAACATTTCCTTATCCAGCAATCTATATAGTTGTTTCATGGTTTCAATTGCCTCAATGCCGGTTTCTCTATCGGTAATCTCTCTATTGCCGGCAAACAATGTTCCCTCATGTGCCAGGCAAAAAGTATAAAAGTTCATCAGGATATCGATAGGGATAGCCGGCAATGCCAGTTTTCCTTCCTTAGCCAGCAGAATTATTTCGCCCCAGGTTTGTGGTATGGCTATTCCATTCCTTTCCAGTAAATCACTGCGATAACTGGCGGCTGGTGTTGCCGCATCAATAGCCAGGGCCCACTGCCGCTGGTCATAATAGTAACTCAGGTGGGAATGGCCTACCGAATATTCCTCCTGCTCATCAAGGTAAGCAGCGGGCAGGCATTCGTTTAGCGGAATTACGCATCCCGTAGCTGCTGCGCGGCCCACCCATGGATGATCAATCACCAGCAGATCATATTCTTTTGTCAGTGACTCAACAGGATAATCGGCGAATTGCTGCAAGGTTCTTTTCTTCCATTGTATTTCGATGCCCGGATGCAGTTCTGTATAGCGTTGCGACAGCGCCTGTAATGGCGTTAAACCCCGGCTATGCCCCCACGTTATACCCTGTAAAATAGTTACTGACATGTGTAATGAATTTAAACTTGTCGTGAGACGTCAGTCGTGAGGCGTGAGTGCCGGGTGTCAGCCAGAGCGCTCATTTCTCACGTTTCACGCTTCACGTTTCACGTCTTCTTCTCCACCATTAATATATGTTCGCAAACCATTACCAGTTCACGGTGCTGGTTAAATGCTTCCACCAGTTCTGTCACCAGGCCAAAACCCGGTTTCTTATGATCCTTTTTTTCTTTAATGCTAACGGTAACCTGCAAGGTATCACCAATAAAGACCGGTTTAATAAAACGCAGCCGATCGTATCCATACGTCATGGAAACTTCATTTACCAATGCCGCGGTAAGACCAACGGCGATGGAAAAAATCAGCGTACCATGCGCTATCCTTTTTTGAAAAGGTTGCGTTTTACACCATTCTTCGTCCATATGATGAGGAAAAAAATCGCCTGTTTGCCCGGCATGTAATATAATATCGGCTTCAGTAACAGTGCGCCCCCTGCTATGGCGCGGGTGGTTAGGCAGGTAATCTTCAAAATACTTTTTTTCAAACATGGCAGTTAATAATGCAACCGGTTTCAAATAATTTTATATCCCGTTGAGGGGCCGGGCTTTTTTCAAACAGGGTTGTACTAAAAGGAAAAAACCGCTGCAAGACAAGCATGCTTAACAGAACAGTTTTCCCGGAGGTAAACCTTTTACGCAACCGTTATATAGTGAAATAATGAGCTGGAAAATGCTCTTTAAATCAAAGCATTAAATTAGACCGGTGATGATCTTTATTCAATGTCAGGTTTTACTGTATTGATGGAAGATTTTACTATTTGATCGGGAGGATATGGAGTAGTGCGATTAATGATGGTACAACGAAGCGTTCAATAATTTTATTTGTGTAAATGCACAGGCCAGTCCGTTGAGCTGGTTACGCAGAAGATTTCTCAAATTATCTTCCAGCACTGATTCATTCAGGATGCTCCGGTAGGCGATTATCATTTTCTTTTCACTTACCTGGCAGGATCGCAGAATATCTTCTTCCTCCAATAACATTGTATTCGCTTTTTCCATTTCTGTTTGTTCGTGTACTTTAGTATCGCCTGTCATTGTTTCCAACTGGCTCAATAATTCCTGCGCATATTGGTTGCATTCCTGTGCAAGGCTTAGCACTGTTCTTTTTAATGATTTGTTTTTTATCTTGCCTGCAAACGCCTCGAACTCCTTTTTTCTTTCTTTTAAAAGGTCCAAAAGAAGGTTTAATTTTTCCAGCACAAAAGCCGGAATACGATTGGGCTTTGCAAATATCATGGCAAGTTTTTTAACGGCTCTTCAAATCGATTACACATATTAAATGGCACAATTAATATACCAGAAACTGCCTCCCGGAGTCTTAAATATTTATATCATTCGTTTTGCTGCATGAGTGTCATTTATTTGTCTTAAATGGAAAATACAGGCATTCGGCTGCAAGGCTTTTTCGCTAAGGGTATTCTGCTGGCGCCTGATTTGGCTAAACGATAACATACCAGCTGTAAACGAATGGCTATAATTTATAAAAAAATAAGACCTGTTTCCGGGAGGAGCCTTACATATTGCGTATTTTGTGGAACGGCCTGCTCCGATATAAAAAGCCGGCATATCATTCATTAAGCACAGATCGCTAAATGATTTTTTATGAAAAAAATACTTATCGTTCTGAATGGCATTCAGGCACCCCTGCACGTGATATCTTCGGCTATCGAAATAGCAAAGCAAGGCAATGCTTTCCTGTATGCACTTTTCCTGGTGCCATCTATAAATAAACCCGCATTCTTATATCCTTTCATTAATGATTTGGCGCTAACTGCGGTTCCGCTCACAGATCAATCCGGTGAACAGGAAGATCAACAACAAACAAATGACAGTATACGCCTGTTTAGAGACATGTGTACAGCAGCCAATATTTCATTCAACATTTCACCCCGTCGGGATACCTCGTTTGAAGAACTGGTATTGCACAGCGCTTTTGCCGATTTGATCATTGCCGATGCCAAAGCGGATTTTCCCGAAACCCCATCCATGCCGCTTACAATTTCTTTGAGTGATTTGCTGGCGGATGCACATTGCCCGGTTCTCTTATTACAGGAAGAAATAAAACAGCCTGAACAGGTTATATTGAGTTATGACGGCAGCTTTTCCAGTATGCACGCATTGAAAATGTACGCCTATGTTTTCCCTGAATGGCGATCGATACCAACCTGTCTTTTATCCGCTTCTTCAAAAGAAAAGGCGCAACCAGAATATGAGGAATATATAAAAGACTGGCTTCCCCGCCATTTTACCAATCTTACAGTCGAGTTGCCAAAAGGCAAGGTGAAACAGGAATTGGTGAAAGCAGTGAACAAGACCGGGCAAAACACACTGGTCGTAATGGGCGCCTATGGAAGAACAGTAGTCTCCCGCTTATTCCGCAAAAGTCTTTCAGGCAGCATTATAAACGGCACCAAAGCTGCCCTATTCATTGCCCATGAACCCGCAAATACATAATATACGCCAAACCTTCGGTTATTAATGATACCACTCTTCTTTATGATGGTTGTTAGCTCTTAAAAATAACAACGCGCCGGCAGTTTGCGGCAAATGTGTCACTGGTATGAAACTTGCAACGGCATTTTAAAAATCTTATGCCGGAAAAACAAACCATCAAACGTGCAGCACGTGCAAAAAAGGAAGGTAAATCTCCCAGTACACAGGCGGGTGAATTTGTACGGAAAGAAATCGAAAATATTCGCAAAGGCGAACATGGTGCAAGATCTGCCAAACAGGCTATCGCCATTGGATTGTCGGAAGCAAGACGCGCCGGTGTTAAACTAAAACCGCCTGTCAAAGGCACCGTTTCTGAAAAAACGCGGAAAAGTGCAGCACAGGCATACGAGAAAGGCCAAAAGCATGAGCCCGTTTCCAGGACGCGTTCGCTCGCAAGGAAAAAAGCATTGAAACGTGAACCCACTTCTTCTGTTTCGCATAATGCATTGTCAAAACAAGCTCAGTCGGCTGCCACAAAGCGTACTCCTGCAGCGCGTTCTGCTTCCGCAAAAAAGGCTGCGCAAACAAAAGGGCCGCGCAAGCGCTCCACCGCCGCAAAAAAAGCCGCACGCAACCGTATGGTGCATTAAAAAATGAATCCGGATTGAACTGATGTCCTTCGGCCAACCTGTTGCAATAAAGCTCGCTTTGCCGGGTACAGAACAACCCTGTTAAAGCTGTGGCTTCGGTACCCCGCTTTCATGAATAGAAAAGATATTTTTCTACACAGGGGAATTTCGGGCAAAAAAAACACCATTAACTATTCTTAAAGAGCAAAGTGTAACTCCAATTTTGACCTTCATTTTATTCTATTTTTTTTTAGCAATCAGCACATTAAAAATCAGTTAACAACGGGCTCTGGGTTTCTTCTTTCTTCTCAATTCGCTATTTCATTTGACAAAAAATTCACATTGAACGGCAGCTTTTTTGCGCTTCTTATCTTGATCAAAACAAGTTCTACAGCAATAAAACAAAATGTTATGAAAAAGAACAAAATGATAATGCTGGTAATATTATTTGTAGTCGCCGCCGTTTTTCTGCCACGTGCAACACAAGCACAGGAAGATAAACAACGGGTATTTGATGATAGCAGATCGGCAAAAGCAGCATTTATAAAAACGGATGAGTCGATGAACAGCCTTTTCAATAATTCCTACGGGTACGCCATTTTTCCAAACGTAGGAAAAGGTGCTGCCATTATAGGCGGAGCCGGCGGTAACGGCGGTGTATTCGAAAAAGGAAAAAAAATCGGCACCGCCAAAATGGTACAGATCAGTGCTGGGGCACAAGTAGGCGGACAAGCCTATCGTGAAGTTATTTTCTTTGAAAACAAAGACGCTTTGGATCGTTTTAAAGACAACAAGCTTGAATTCAGCGGCCAGGTTTCAGCGGTGGCTGCCAAAGCAGGCGCATCCGCTGCCGCAAAATACCGGGAAGGCGTTGCAGTATTTACGCAGGAAATAGGTGGCTTAATGCTGGAAGCGTCATTGGGTGGACAAAAATTTACTTATAAGCCTTTGTAACCAACATAGGCCAGCAAATTTGGTTAATTGTAAAATGATAAAGGCAGCCTATTACAGGCTGCTTTTATTACGTGTATTCCGCGCTAATTTTTATACCCGCCTGCGTTGGTTGCGGCGGCTTTGTTCACATTGCGATTGGCATGTTTTAATTTTACCGACGCGGACGTTCTCTTGTCATCGTCTGTATATTGGTCCGTGAGTTTTTCGTCTCTTTTAAGGTTTGTGCTTCCAACCTTAGAATGTATTCCTGTGCCTTCAGATTTCGTTTTTCCAGATGGTTTTCCTTTGTGCAAGCTCATAAATGATGTTTTATAAATTAAGCTGGAGATGTAGAAAGTTGTACATGATTATTTAATCAGGCTTTTTATTTTGGCAATGATGCCGGCCGCATCAATGCCTGCATCATTTAATAATTGTTCCATTGAGCCTGATCTGGAAATTTTGGATACCGCTATTTTCTCTACCTGTGCATTGATACCCGAAACAGCGGCGGCTGCAAAATCGCCTAATCCGCCATGGGCAAAATGATCTTCAACGGTAACAAGAATTGGTTTTTCTGTTTCCTGCAGACATTTTATCAGTGTATTTTTATCGATCGGGTTAATCGAATAGCAATCAAGCACACGCAGATTTATTCCTTCTGTTCGCAATTGATCCGCTGCTTTCAATGCTTCAAATACAGTAATACCGCTGGCGGCAACAGTAAGTATATCATTATCCGATTGCTGTAATATATGAGAACCACCGATTTTAAATTCGTGCGTAACCTCATACAGCAAAGCCGTTTTGGAACGAAGCGTACGCATATAAACAAATCCCTTGTGATCTATCATCAATGGAACCAGTTTGGCAGTAGAAACAGCATCAGCCGGTTGAAAAATAACAGTGCCAGGCAGTGCGCCGAATAATGCAATGTCTTCCAAGCCCATTTGTGAAGGTCCGTCCTCGCCAATAGAAACGCCGACGTGAGAACCGACATATTTTATATTTGCTTCCGACACACGCGCCATACGGATCTGATCCGCTGCCCTGGTTAAAAACGCCGCGAATGTGGCAACAAAAGGTATCTTTCCGAGCCGTGACAATCCAGCTGCCACTGTTGCCATATTCTGCTCCGCAATAAAACATTCAACAAACCTATCCGGGAAAACCTTTAAAAAGTCCTCTGTAAAGGTTGAATTCTTTACATCTCCATCAAGTACATACAGACTGGTGTTTTTCTTTCCCAACTCCGCTACGGCCTGTCCAAATACTTCGCGGGTGGCATATTCTTTATTTTTTTCAAAAGAGAGTATCACTGAATCGTCAACAACTGCTTTCTCAGGTAACTTGATTTGAGCGGGCTTTTTAAATTTGAACCGCAGGTTGTCATCAATTTCTCCCAATTCGGCCAGGGCTTTTTTCAATTCATCTTTTTTTAGCGCTTTGCCGTGCCAGCCATCTTTATTTTCTAAAAAAGAAATGCCTTTGCCTTTATATGTTTTGGCAATAATAGCAACGGGCTTTCCTTTTTTGTTAGTAACCGCCTGCTTCAGTGCCTTGTCCACTTCTTCGAAACTATGACCATCAATGGCTATTGTTTCAAAGCCAAATGCCTTGAAATGGTCCGCATATTTTTCAATGTGGTGACCAAACATGGTTTCTCCGCTTTGCGCAAGGCGATTGATATCGAGGATAGCTATGAGGTTGTCGAGTTTATGGTAGGAAGCGAAATTCGCTGCTTCCCAAACCTGTCCCTCCGCCAGTTCTCCATCTCCTGAAAGAACATAGGTTTTATAAGGAAGATTTTCTCTTTTTGCTACCAGCGCAAGCCCCGCTCCAACAGAAAGACCCTGTCCGAGTGAACCCGTAGCTGCTTCGGCGTATACAAATTCCGGCACCGGATGACCTTCAAACCGGCTGCCGAATTTTCTCAGCGTCTTAAGTTCCTCCAACGGGTAGGCACCCGCCATTCCAAATAAAGTATACAATAAAGGTGCTGCATGGCCTTTTGAAAGTACAAACCTGTCGTTAAATAAATTAAGTGGATTGTTCAGATCGTAGGTAAAATACTTATCAAAAAGCACCGCGGTAATATCAGCGGCCGACAAACAGGAGGTAGGATGACCAGACCCTGCTTCCGTTGTAGAAACCAGGCTCCATTTGCGGACAAGTTTTGACTTTTTCTGCATCTCCGCAAATTGATCCACAGTTTGGGTTTCCATGACTTGTTCCATAGTTGATTATTTTTAGGCTACCTAAATAGTAAACAGTGCATGAAACGGTCTCAACTAATATGCCATTAACAGGGTGGCCGGAGAGGTGCATGAAAGTGTAATTACACAGAGAATACTTATTTACTTCAAAGTGTAAATAAATGTGATTTAACTTTTAGGGAACTTGTTAAACAAAAAATAGCTGGCCTCAGAAAATATTAAACATTATAGCGAACTGTGGAATTTATTTCGCTGTTGTACCAGGGATATAAATTGTACTATTCCTACCCGCCCGTTTACTTCATTATTTTTTTGCTATCAGCACATCCTTTACACAACGAAATCCAAGGTTGTTTCCCGCACTGCTGGTTTCTCCCTTGCCGCGGCTACCGGCTTTATAACGGATACAATATTCATCGCTGCATAAAAATGACCCGCCGCGCTGCACATGCTTTTCCACGCCCGGTTCATCGGGGTCATAACTATTTTTAGGTCCGTTTGGATTAAGGGGAGCACTATTTTGATAGTAATCAGGCCGGTACAAATCGCTGCACCATTCCCATACATTACCTTCCATATCGTACAGGCCATAAGCATTGGCAGGATACGATTTTACCGGGGCCAATGTTGCATACCCATCTTCCACCGTATTGCCTTCAGGAAAACTTCCCTGGAAGATATTGGCTACCCATTTGCCGGCAGGCTTTAACGCGTTGCCCCAATAATATTTTTGGTAGGTGTTCCCGGCTCTTGCAGCATATTCCCATTCGGCTTCAGTCGGCAACCGTTTGCCTGCCCATTTCGCAAATGCGGTGGCGTCTTCATAGCATATCTGTACCACCGGGTCATTTGGTTTGTTGTTAATGGCAGAAGCCGGTCCCTGCGGATGTTTCCAGTTGGCACCAGGTGTATATTGCCACCATTGCAAAGGATCATCGAGCGAAACCTTTTGGGCAGGCGGTGTGAACACTGCTGAGCCCGGCACTAATTTATCAGGCGCTACGCCGGGGAAATCAGCAGGGTTTAATTTTCTTTCCGCTACTGTCTGGTATCCCGTCGCTTTTACAAAAGCTGCGAATGCTGCATTGGTCACTTCATGTTCATCCATCCAGAAACTGTTTACTGTTACCGTGTGCAGCGGTTGTGCATCCGGGAAATCGTTGGAGCCCATTTTAAAACTTCCGCCTTTTATAAACACCATCTCTTTATCGGTGGCAGCATTACCAACGGCCTGTTTATTCCTGGTATTGAATGCAATTGACCTTGATGGAACACGGCAGACGATGTGTCCCCGGGGCGCAGCAGTATCAATTATATTATTAAACACCAGGGGCATTTTATTTTTGCTTTCGAAAGCAACTATTGCCACAGCTATCACACAAAATATCATCCACCTGAAAACATACATACACTCATTCTTTATTTATACTGCAATAAAAAACAACACCGTAAAATTAATATAAATCACCGTATCGCTATTTTTGCTTTCGCCAACGCCGCATCAATTTCAGGCTTGATACCCCCCACCCCGGCCTTCTTCAATATTATATTCCCCTGGTTATACAAAATTAAATAGGGAAACACGTTTACCGTTTTCAACGCTGCAATCAACCCGGGGCTTTCTTCCAGGTCAATTTCCACCATCTTCAGGGCATCGCCATTTTCTTTCCGCAACGAATCCAGCACTGGCTTCACTTTCTTACAGGCAGCACAATAGCGTGAACCAATGTCTACCAGCACCGTCTGATTTGAAGCAATGATATTTTTATATTCCGGCAATGACAATCCTTTTTTAACCGACGTATAATAAGGCTTGCCACTGCCTATCCAATTGGCAATACCACCTGCCAAATCATATACCTCAGCAAAACCCCGGTGCTTTAACTCTTTTGCCAATGCACTGCTTCGCCCGGTATTGATAGCATAAATAAAAACAGGTCGCGCTTTATCAAGCCCCTGGATAAATGTTGTATAACCGGCAGTTTGCAGGTTAAAATTGAGTGCCCCATTAATATGATTGTATGCAAACTCTTCGGGACTTCTGGCGTCAATAATTTGCGGGTTGGCCTGTTTGCCAATTTTGGCGGTAAATGAATCCAGTGTCAATGTTATTGTTTCATCTTTTTTTTCTGCCTGGGCCAATCCGATAGTAAAAATAAACAAGGAAGTGAGTAAGCTAATGAAATGTCTTTTCATGTTATATATTGTAAATGATCAGAAATATTATCCTCTTTATATTTAGGGAAACTGTTATTGCAGTTCGTTTATGCGATACCGGCGGTGCTGAAATCTTCCTCTTTGCGGGAATGCGCTTGTAGCGGGACCTCATCGCCTACTTCGGGACCTTTTGCCGACAATTCACTTCCCTCCTTTTTTGATTTGAAAATGGGCCACAAAAATTGCGCATACCATTCTTCCTGTTTGTAAAATTTGATACCGAAAGACTCAGGATATTTTCGTGTGATGATGCCCGTTTTAAAAATGACATCCCATAAAAAAAACATATTACCAAAATTGCCCTTGTAATTTCCCACACCATCGCCCGCCGTATCTGCATGATGGCTTTGGTGCGTAGCCGGTGTAGAAATCAATCGCTCAAGTATCCAGGCTACGGGGTGCAATGCCCTGTATTTATAAAATGGCTTATCCCAGGGAATACTCGAATGTGCCGACAATGTTATAAATGATTTAATGACGCCAACAAACAAAGCGGGCAGCCCCAGCCCCAGATACACCAGGGTAGCGGTAAGGTATATCTGTGAAAAGAAAACGGTATAAATAAAGTTCTGCCTGCTGGCCATGGCCATCCCCATATAAGGTGCGGAATGATGCGTACGGTGAAAACGCCATAGAAAAGGCAATTGGTGATGCAGCCGGTGATACCAATACTGCGTAAGATCATCGGCTACGGCAATAATAAAAAAACCGGCCCAGAACGGCACCCAGGAGAACTGGTTGGCCAGTCCCGGCAACAGTAGTGGCAATAATTTCAAGCCAAAGAAAGCCGTTACCGGTGGTAACAAAAACTTTGGTGCTAAAAAGCAAATGATGTCCACTTTGCGTTCAGTTTTTGTCCATTTGTTATCATACAAGCCCAATGCAAATTCAAACGCACCTAATACAAGTGTGATGACCAGGAAACCCCATGACCGTATGTTCTTAAAAATAGGTTGCAGAAACTGTAGTATTGCCGGAAGCTTTACAGTTGCCGCAGGATGCGAATTGTGTGCCCACGGAGATTCGCCTTTTATTGCAAAATACAGGAACAGTACTGCTATGGGCAGGGCATAAATCAATAAACTGATCGAAAAATCGCGGGTTATTTTTTTTGAAAGTGTTTTATCGGTTGCCATGATATGTTCATATTTTATTTGGTAAATAAAATTTTGATAAGCCATAAACCTCCACCAATGATGGCCAGTGGAACCATGTAAATGAAAACGCCCACAAGTATTTTTTTTGTGAGGATGGAAACATCGTTCAGAACCATAGACCAGTTTTTAACAGGTGAAAAATAAAATCATTTAATCGGCGCCTGGGTATTGCTGCCATTTGGATGATGTATTCTTTTGTTGTTCACATCGTACCAGTCGATCAATGGATAGAGATGATTTTTCTCCGCCTGCTCGTCAAAAATCTTTTTCAATTCAGCCAGTTTCTCAGGGTATTTTTTTGCCAGGTTTACCCGCTCGTTGAAATCTTCGGTAAGATTGTACAGATGCCATTCGTCTTCGTCAAAACTTTTATCTGCAACGGTTTCGCCTGGTTTAAAATCAAAATCAACATTATCGGGGTGATGCGCTGCTTCGGCCTTCCAGCCATTATAATAGATAGAGCGCGACCCGAAAATATAATAGTGTTGCACGATGTGGCGAGAAGCTGCCTTTCCATCATTAAATGAATACAGCAGCGAAGTACCCTGTATAGAATCCTGCTTAATGCCGCGTATATATTCCGGCGCTTTGATTCCGGTAAGTTCCAGCGTGGTGGGCAATAGATCTATTACATAGCCATATTGGTTGCGGATACCGCCTTTTTCTTTGATTGCTTTTGGATTAAAAATGATCAATGGGTTATGTGTTCCGCCTTCTGCATCTGCATCCTGCTTCCATTCCCTGAAGGGCGTGTTGGCTGCCTGTGCCCAGCCCAGCGGGTAGTTGGCAGAACCCGCAGCAGTGCCAATGGAATCAATATTACCAAGATTTACTTTTAAGAATGCAGTTTGAGTTGTTGTTTTTGCAGGATTTGTTCTGGGCGTAATCACACCTTCCAGTGTGCCTTCTTTACTAGCGCCGTTATCGCCGATGATGGCATAGACCACTGTATTTTCCAGTAAATTATTTTCTCTCAGGTAATTGATGATGCGACCAATCTGGAAATCAGTATAGGTAAGATAACCGGCATACACTTCCATAAAACGTGCAAATAACTTTTTCTGATCAGCGGTCAGTGTGTTCCATTCCTGTACCCGCGGGTTGCGTGGCGGCAACTGCGCGTAGGCGGGAACGATACCCAGGCGTTTCTGGTTGGCCAATACTGTTTCCCTGAATACATCCCACCCGGCATCAAATTGTCCTTTGTATTGATCGCTCCAGTATTTATCTACCTGGTGCGGCGCATGCGTAGCGCCCGGAGCATAATATAAAAAGAACGGTTTGCCCGGCGCCAGTTTTTGCTGGCGGGCAATGTAGCCGATGGCTTTGTCGGTAATCTGTTCGTTCAGGTGGCGTCCATCGGGCGTCACATGTGCATTGTCTTCCACGAGGTCTGGCTTGTACTGGTCGGTAGCGGAACCCAGGAAACCAAAAAAATGCTCGAAGCCTTTGCCACCGGGCCAGCG
>Ga0157378_10001548_pt1 | contig 20762 bp, 21 predicted proteins | sample M65metaG_FD_115309 | JGI IMG/M metagenome (GOLD analysis project Ga0157378, IMG submission 115309) | Miscanthus rhizosphere microbial communities from Kellogg Biological Station, Michigan, USA - M6-5 metaG | ecosystem: Host-associated > Plants > Roots > Rhizosphere > Soil | place: USA: Michigan...
AATCGTTTTTGAGGGCGAGATCCGCGACCTCGATTGACAGACTGTCGCTGCGAGGGCGACCAACTGTCGGTGGCAGGCCGTCTAAAGCGATTTCTCACGTCCCACGCATAAAAAGAGCTCAGCCTTGGGTTTGAGCGGGGGCGGAGTGGACAGATCGGAGTTCTCCACAGTTATTCACCTGTGGTAGTTTACATAACATATCTTATACGCACCTATCCCAGAGAGCTACACAACGCTACCCCCACTCAGCGATGGGAAATGAAAAAGGCCGCAATCGCCGCGGCCTTTCTCGTACCCTCGGGCTGTGATGATTCGATCAGATCAGATCTTCATCGGGGCCGCTTGAAGCTCGCCCAATCTGATCCGGGCTTCCGCCGCCATCGGGCTCGTCTCGTCCTTTGAAAGCTCCGTCCAGAGAGCCTTGGCCTCGGCCGTTTTGCCGGCCGCAGCATAGCTCCTGGCGGCCGATGCCTGGTACTCAGCCTTGTCGACCGGAAACCGGCTGGCGTCCGCAGCCAGCTTGTATTGCTCAGCTGCGTTGCCGAAATCCTTCAGCTCTTCGTATCCGCCAGCCTCCAGCAGGTGGACCGACGCTTTGAAGTCGCCCTTCGCTTTGGATTCCGCGCTTTTCAGGGCGTCGATGCCTTCCTTGTACTTCTTCTGGTCATATAACGCCTGCGCCAGCGACAAGGCTGCCTGGGTACCAGCCGTCGTACCCTCGTACCTGGTTGCGACCTTCTTAAGGTCAGAGACGGCCAGCGGTAGGTTCCCTGCCGCTGCCGACTGGCGCGCCTGAAAATATGCCGTTTCCGCGCGCTGCGACTTGATCGACTGCGAGCGCTCGTAGAACCACACGCCGCCGGCAAGAACCGCTACGATCGCGACTCCCCAGGTGATCTCCCGTTGATGGAGGGCGAACCACTCAGTGAAGGACTCCTGGTCGGCGCCGTAACGCTTGCGCGGTGGGACGTTGGGTGTCGTCATTTCCTAATCTGCTTTAAGGTTTGTGGAGCATTGAGAAAGTGCCCCCGGGGTGACTCGAACACCCGGCCAACGGTTTAGGAAACCGCTGCTCTATCCACCTGAGCTACGGGGGCCAGACCACCAACCCGGGCTGATCGCACGGAGAACCGGGTGATACTGGCGCGCAATTTACCCCGCTAGCGCGCTATTTCAAACGGGTTGGGCAGCGAGTCAGCGTCCACCCCGGCGAGGCTTCGAATCTCCTCGACTCGGGCACCCCTCGGCCCTGCTCTCACTGCCGCCTCGAGTTTCTTCAGATCGTCTGGTGCGCCGGCTGCCGCGATCTCGACCTTTCCGTCCTGACGGTTCCTCACCCAACCCGACAGCTTCAGCTCGTTCGCCTTTTCGACGACGAACCATCGGAACCCAACTCCCTGAACTCGACCGTGCACTTCCAGATGGATGCTGCCCATCGAAGTGCTACCGCTTTATGCCGAACAAAGCTGCCAACGAGGCCGCGATCGATCCTGGGTCGGAAGGCGTGCCGCCAAGCGGCAGTTCGCCCTCCCGGATACTTTGCGCGATCTGATCCAGGGCGCTGGCAATCGCCTGGGCCGGCGTTGGCCGGGACGACTTCTCGCGAGGTCCGTCGGCGTCCCAATCGGTGGCCGCCCACGCATTCGAAGCTTCGGTGTCGGCGGGCTCGCCCAGCGCCGCCGCTGCCCGCCAGTCATACCGCTGCCAGTCGGTTTCCCCCCACTCTCCCGCGGGATCGTCTGCTGGTGCATCCGCGGCGACGGGAGATTCAAATGGACTGTCACTGCCGGCCGATTGATCTGCTTCCGTTGCGGCAAAGTCGTCGACGGGTGGCAATGGATCAGTGAAGTGCTCGACAGGCGGCAGCTCATCTTCCGCCACGGCTTTTTCGAGTGTGTCGTCGTCCATTTCGCGAGCATACGCAGTTGGTGCGGCTCGATCCAGGAATGCGTCGATCGGTTGGATTGCCGCTGATTCGGAGACGACTTCCTCTTCACGCGACGGCCCGAATGAAGAGATGGTGTTTCGGTCCGCGCCGGGCACGAACGGCCGCGAGATCGCGAAATCTGCCAGCGCAACCGGCGGCTGCGCCCTCGTCGGCGTAGTGCGCGGAACGAAAGGCCGTTGTTGATCCACTACCTCCCCTCCCAGCTGTATTTCCCTACCAGCGGCACGAAGCGCACCGGCGCAATCTCCTCGCCATCCAGCTTGTCGCCGTGCCGCGTGAACATATAGAGAGTTTGTTCGTCTCGATCGCCGAGCGGAATCAGTATTCTCCCGCCTTCCGTGAGCTGCTCGTGATACGTGGAAGGCACTTCCGGTGCGCCCGCCCCGACGAGTATAGCATCGTACGGCGCGTATTGCCGCCATCCCAGAGTTCCGTCGCCGAGGAGGAAGGAAATATTGCTCGCGCCGATCTGGCGAATCGTTTCGCGCGCCTTGTCCAGCAGCGCGGGTATTCGCTCGATGGAGAAAACCTGTCCCGCCAGCTTGGACAGCAGCGCGGTCTGATAGCCTGATCCCGTCCCGATTTCGAGCAACTTCTCGTTTCCCTTCAGCTTCAGCAACTCGAGGTATCGCGCGTGAATCGATGGCTGGGAGATCGTCTGCCCGTTTCCAATCGGCAGCGCGGAATCCTCATAAGCGCGATGTCGCACTCCCGTCGGCACGAAAAGGTGGCGAGGTACCTCGTCGATCGCGTGAAGGACGGCGAGGTCCTTGATCCCCTGCTCGTGCAGCAGCTCCACCAGCCGCCGTCGTGGACCGCGGTATTCGTGCTCTACGGTTGCTGCCACCACCTCTCCGCCGAGGCGAGCATTGCGTGGTGAGTAAGATCGAGATGCAAAGGTGTTACGGATATATACCCCTCTTGAATCGCGCGAAAGTCGGACGTCTCCTCACCCGACCATTCAATCGAGCCACCACCAATCCAATAGATCTGACGCCCCCACGGATCCTGCATTGGCTTCAGCGAATCCGAGTACACGCGTCTACCAAGCCGCGTCAGCCGAACGCCCCTGATGTCATCACCACGCAATGGCGGCAGGTTGATGTTCAGCAGGGTGTGCTCGGGAAACGACGGCAGTGATAAGACGTGCTTCAACAAGTCGCGCAACGGCGTGATCTGGTCTCTCAGCATGCTGACGTCGGCGCGAAGGTCCCCGCCGGCAAAGGAGATTGCGACCGACGGGATGCCGAGCGAGAGTCCTTCCATCGCAGCGGCGACGGTGCCCGAGTAGAGCACATCCTCGCCCATATTCTGGCCGTGATTGATGCCGCTCAACACAAAATCAGGTCGCTCCGGCATCAGCGCCTCCACCGCCAGCATCACACAATCGGTCGGCGTGCCGTCCACCTGGTACCGGCGCTCGCCCCGCTCGATCGGTCGAATCGGGTGATGCAGCGTCAGCGAATGGCTGGTGGCGCTTTGCTCCCGGTCGGGCGCGACGACGGTTATCTCACCGAGCGGCTCGGCGGCTTCAATCAGACACGCCAGGCCCTGGGCAAGAATGCCATCGTCGTTGGTGCAGAGCAGTCTCAACGCTTGAAGATCCCCGCGCGGTGCCGCCACAACACCTTTATCACCAGCCAGGCGTCGCGGAACTCGCGGAAATAACTCGGCGATCCGTAGATCGTGGAGATCGGGACGTTCACCGTCGTGAAGCCTGCCCGCGCTGCCCTGATTATGAAATCCGTCTCGAACTCGTAGCGATCTCCCACCGCGACGACCTTCCGCAACACTTCAGCTTTGATTGCCCGGTACCCCGATTGGCTGTCGCGCACCTTGCCTCCCGAAACGGCGCGAGTAGCGGCCGAGGAGATCATGTTGGCGATGCGCCGGTGCTTGGGCACTGCCTTGCCCGACAGATCGCGCGTGCCGATGACGATGTCGGCATGGTCGAGCGCTCCGACGATGGCCGTTGCAAAGGCCGGATCGTGCTGCCCGTCGGAGTCTATGGTGAGCACCGCCGCTGCTCCCTTTTTGAGCGCCGAGTCGAAGCCGGCGCGCAGAGCGGCTCCCTTCCCGCGATTTTGCGGAAACTCGATGGTCTCGTCAGCGACCGTCTTCATCAGCTGCCCTGAACCGTCCGTTGACCCATCGTCGACACCGATGATCAAAGCGTTGGGCAGAGTCCGTCGGACACCTTTGACAACCTTCGCCAGGGTGGGCTCGGCGTTGTATACCGGTACGATCACGACCAGTGGCTCTATCAAGTTTCGATTCCTCTCTCTTTGTCTTCTACCTGGCCATCAAGAATCGCCAGAATTGAGCGCAGATCGCTCTCCATTGACTCGACCGCTTGCGAATCCAGTGCCGCTCGTGCCACCGACCTGAGCTCGCCGCTCTTGCGGTAATCGTCGATTTTCTGGCGCGCACCGTCGATTGTGTACTTCTCGGTGTAAAGCAGCTGTTTGACGAGCATGATGAGCTCGATCTCACGGCGTTGGTATACCCGATTCCCCGAACGATTCTTGGCCGGGTGAAGAAATTTGAACTGACTCTCCCAGTACCGCAGCACGTGCGGCTTCAGGTCGGTCAGAGTGCAGACATCGCCAATCGAAAAGAACTCCTGCACTGGTTCCTTTCCTTTCATCGATCTACCTCCGCTCGGAGCTCTCTCGTCATGAGTGCGCCAATCGCGCTGCGTGCCGACTGACCTTCGAACAGTACGGTGTTCACCGCGTCCACAATGGGCATTTCAACCGCCTCCCGTCTCGCCAATTCGCGCGCGCTCTGCGCGGCGGACACTCCTTCAGCTACGGTCTCCCGATCCCGCAAAACGTCTTCGAGCTTCCTTCCCTTGCCGATCTCGACACCGACGGCTCGATTGCGGCTCAGCGAGCCCGTGCATGTGAGAACGAGATCACCGAGACCGGCGAGACCGGCGAACGTGGTTTCGTCGGCGCCCAGAGCGACGCCCAGGCGCGTCATCTCGGCCAAACCTCTGGTGATTAGGGCGGCCCTCGCATTGAATCCAAGGCCGAGACCCTCGGCGATTCCCGTCGCTACGGCCATGACATTCTTGAGCGCTCCACCCAGCTCGACGCCCACGACATCGGTGTGCGTGTAGGCGCGGAAATAAGGCGAGCTGAAGGCGAGCTGAGCGACCGAAGCCGCTTCTTCTTCTGCGGAAGCGACCACAACCGCCGTCGGCTGCCCGCTGACAACTTCAGAAGCGAAGCTCGGACCAGACAACGCGATCACCGTCGCGCCGCCCAGCTCCTGTTCGACCACTTCGGTCATCAGGCAGAGCGTGTCCTTTTCGATTCCCTTGGTCGCAACTACCAGCGGCGCGGAACCAGGAATCGTTCGAGCGGCCGCTTTGGCGATGGTTCGCAGCACATGCGACGGCGTGGCGAAAACGATCAGCTCCGCCGACTCAGTCGCCTTCTCGAGGTCACCAGTCGCCTTGAGTGCGGGCGTAAGTACGTGCCCCTTTAGAAAGCGCGCGTTTTCGTGTTTCGAATTGATGGAATCGACCACATCTGGCTCATAGGCCCAGAGTCGAACAGCGTGGTTGTTGCGGGCCAGCAGGTCGGCCAGCGCAGTCCCCCACGCACCGGCGCCGATGACAGCGCATTGCATGGTCACGCCGATCCCTTCTTCGCGAACCGGTGCTCTTCCCCGCGCCGCAGCCGCCCGATGTTCGCCCGATGCGTCCAGAAGACGAACGCGGCGATGATCACGCTGGCAATGAAAATGGGCGAGCGCGGATCGCGATACCATGCCAGAATGGCGATCGGAAGAACCGCGGCCCCCACCAGCGATGCAAGGCTCACGTAGCGGCCAATGGCGAACACCACCAGCCACACCACCTGGGTGATCACCATCGGCACCGGCGCGAGCGCCGTAAACACTCCGCTGGCGGTGGCGACGCCTTTGCCTCCACCCTTGCCGAGCAGGAAGATGGGTTTCACATGTCCCATGATTGCCGCCGCGCCGTACACGAGCGCCCACAGTCCGGGGCGCAGCGTCTCCGTGTAAGGCGGCAGGAAGAAGACAGGCAGGAAGCCTTTCAGAAAATCGGCGAGGAAAACAACGCCGCCGATTCTCGGGCCAAGGACTCTTACAACGTTCGTGGCGCCGAGGTTACCGGATCCGTGTTTGCGGAGATCGACGCCGCGCAATTTGCCGGCGATGTAGGCCGACGGAATCGAGCCGGCAAGGTACGCGATGATGACGCCGATAATCGGCGCCATTTACGCCGACTTACGCCGCATGATGATGCGGAGAGGGTTTCCGCGAAAACCCCACGCTTCACGGAAGCCGTTGTGCAGGTACCGGACGTAATGCTCCTGGACGAGATCCGGATTGTTGCCGAATACGGCGATCACCGGCGGTGCCGTTTCTACTTGCGTGGCGTAATTCAATTTTATCTCGCGACCCGCGGCCTGCGGCGGCTGACGCCTGCCCACGATCTCTTCCAGAGTCGTGTTCACCTGCGACGTAGTTATCCGCTTGTGTCGCTCGGCGTCCACCTCGAGGATCAGCTCGAGAATCTTTGTCACCCTTTGTCCGCTCAAGGCGGAAGTGAACACGAACGGCACGAATTTCAGGAAAGGAGCCTTCTCATGCGCTTCCTTCTCGAACTTCGCTGCCGTGTTGTTCTCCTTTTCCTTGAGGTCCCATTTGTTGACGACGACGATCAGCCCGCGGCCGTGTTCCCACGCCAGCGCCGCAATTTTTAGATCCTGGTTGTGCAGACCTTCGACGGCGTCGAGGACGAGGATGCAGATGTCGGATCGGTCGATCGCGCGCCGCGTTCTCAGCGAAGAATAAAACTCGATCCCTTCATCCATCTTTGATTGACGGCGGAGCCCTGCCGTATCGACGAAGATGATCTGACGCCCGTGAAAGGTCATCGGCGTATCGATCGCGTCGCGCGTCGTTCCTGCCTTGTCGGCGACGACCAGTCGTTCCTCGCCGAGCAGTCGGTTGATCAGTGATGACTTGCCGACGTTGGGGCGCCCGACAACGGCGACCCGCAGGGCCTCTGGGACTTCCTCGGCGACGGTCGGGATCCGGTCGACCAGGATGTCCAGCATATCTCCGGAATTCTTGCCGTTGAGGGCCGACACCGGGACCGGGTCGCCGGCGCCAAGCTCGTAGAACTCGTAGAAGTCGGTGGTGGTTGGATCATCCACCTTGTTCGCCACCAGAACCCACGGTTTTTGCGCGTCGCGCAGAATGTCGACGACACGCGCGTCACTGGGATGGAGTCCGGCTTTGGCGTCCACGACCAGCATCAGCAGATCAGATTCGTCTATCGCCTGCAGCACCTGGCGCTTGATCTCGACATCCATCGGAATGCGCGGATCATCGGTCAGGCCGCCCGTATCAACCAGCCAGAACTGTCTGGTATTCCACTCCGCGCGCGCGAAGTGCCGGTCGCGCGTGGTGCCTGCTTCCTCGCTGACGATGGCGCTGTTCTCCCCGACGATCCGATTGAACAGCGCGGATTTGCCGACGTTGGGCCGTCCAACCAGAGCGATGACAGGAAGATTCACGCTGCTACTCCAACGCTCTCGGATGCCAGAACGTCGATGAAATCGTAAGAAGGGAAAATCGGCATCGGGAGAGACCCACGCACTACGTCGAGCGTGAAGTCGTCGAGGAAAACGCTGGCCTCGTTGATAGTCTCCGCCGGGATAAGCGCTATGTCGAGGTCATGCCGGTTGGCGAGCGCCGACATGATATCCCGGCCAACGAGAAGGCCGGCCGTGGTGATGGTTGGTCCAAAGAGCGAATTCTCGGCGACAATCAGCTCGAAGGTCGCGCCGCTGACGTCAGTGAGCTGGTCGAGGAGCGGGCCCATCAACGGTGCCATCGCCGATCCGGTCACGACTCCGATCCTCTGCCCATCGCGCCGACTGACGCGATCGAGTCCGGCCGCCACGCGCATCCTTAACGCTGTCACCGCACCGACGCCGTTCTCGATCTGCGCGAACTCGCCGTAGTGCTCCGGGCTGGGAAGCTCGCGACCGGCCAGCATGTAAAGCTCGTCGGAGCCCGCGACCCAGGTTTCTCCACGCTCGCGCTTTGCCCGCCTTCCCCACTTCTCTACCTGATCAAGGATGGCGCCGGCAGTCTGGCGATCCATCGTCTTGCCGGTATAGAGGTGCGAGAACTGGGTGATCCCAACCGGCACCACTGCGGCGGAGAGCACGGCGTCGCCCATGTTCCAGAGGTCGGTCAACGATTCCTCGAGCACTTCCCCGTCGTTGAGTCCTGGCACAACCACCATCTGGGAGTGGAACTGGATGCCCCCGGCGGCGAGCCTCGACAACTGCGCCTTGATGTCGGGGACGCGCTGGTTGTTGAGAAGAACCTTGCGCGCCTCGTGGTTGGTAGCGTGGACCGAAACGTACAGCGGAGAAAGACGGTACTCGAGGATGCGCTCGATGTCCCGCTCCTTCACATTCGAGAGAGTCGCGAAGTTTCCGTAAGCGAACGACAACCGGTAATCATCGTCGCGAATGTAGAGGGGCTTCCGCAGGCCGGGCGGCAGGCCCTCGATGAAGCAGAACTCGCATCGATTGGCGCACCTTCTCACCGTCGGCGGCTGAAGCGACACGCCAAGCGGCTCGCCATCGAGTCGCTCGAGCTCGTAGACTATCTCTTCACCATCTGGCTGCCGTGCCTCGATGACCAGCTCTTCGTCGGCGGTCAGAAACTCCCAATCGAGGAAGTCCGCCAGGGGTCGCCCGTTGACCGAGATCAGCTCAGTTCCGGCAACGATTCCGAGCTCGTCGGCGATGCTGTCTTTGTCGATTCGGGAAACCTTGACCATAGCTCAAGTAATTTAGAGCTAAAGCGAGCGAAATCAAGGAACGGCTGAATCTTAGCTCGTTACATTTCTCGCGGCTAGCGCAGCCTTTTCTTAGATCGGCGAGGTAGCCGCAAGCGACTCCAGGAGCTTTCTGGCGCGCTCGATATTGAACCCCGGAAGTTTCGAGATCGCTTCCTCACCGGCGTCGCGGACACCCTGCACGCTACCGAACTCCTTAAGCAGCTGCCGGCGCTTCACCGGTCCGATGCCGGGCACCTTGAGCAGCTCCGATGTCACCGTCCGCATCGACCGGCGCTTGCGGTTATAGGTGATGGCGAAGCGATGCGCCTCATCGCGCGCCTGCTGGAGCAATCGCAGGCCTGGCGACCGCCGCGAGAGCTTGAGCGGCTCTTCGCGCCCCCAGATGAAGATCTCTTCCTCGCGCTTTGCCAGGCTGATCAGTGGCCGGTCCGTCAGGTTCAGTGCGGTCAGCGCGGCCTGAGCCGCCGAGAGCTGGCCCTTCCCTCCGTCGACCACTATCAGGTCAGGCAACGGCTTCTGATCGTTGATGCGACGCTCGAAATAACGGCGCACGACCTCATTCATCGAGGCGAAGTCATCGGTCCCCTCGACGGTCTTCACCTTGAACTTCCGATACTCATTGCGCCTTGGACGTCCATTCTCGAACCAGACGCAGGAACCGACCGTGTCGGTGCCCTGGGTCGTGGAGATGTCGAAGCAGACCAGCGAGCGCGGCAGGCGCTGCAGACCAAGCTCACGACCGAGCTCGTAGACCGGATCCCCTGCCCGCTCCTCGGCTTCCATCGACGCGAGCTTCAGCTCCTCAAGGAGATGCCGGGCATTCTGCTCGGCGAGGCTGATCAGCTCCCGCCGTGGCCCCCGCTGCGGAATCTGGATTCGGCTGTCGGGCAGGGACTGCTCGATCAGCTCTCTGTCCGGAAAATCGAAGGGCAGCAGCAACTGACGGGCTTTCTCCTGCATCCCGACATAGCTTCCGGCGAGAAAAATCGCCATCACGTCGGCGTCGTTCTCACCGTCGATGTTCGTGAGAAACCGCTGCTCGCGGGAGAGAAGCTTGCCGCTGCGGATGCGCAGCACCGTAACGCAGGCGTCGTCTCCGTCGCGTGCGTAACCGATGACGTCGCGATCGCCGCCCTCCACCTCGAGGACGACCGTCGGCTCCTCCATCCGCTCGAGATGCTGCAGGACGTCTCTGAGCTCGGCGGCTCGCTCGAAGTCGAGCTGCTCGGAGGCCAGATCCATCTTTTCCTCGACACGCCGCATGACTTCTTCGGGTCGGCCGTCCAGGAACAGCACAACCTCGTCGATCATGGCCCGGTAGTCCTGCTGCGACTGGGCCAGAATGCACGGCGCTTTGCAACGCTTGATGTAGTAATCGAGACACGCCCGCTCGGGCATCTGCGCCGGCATGTCGTAGTTGCAGCTCCGTACGGTGAAGATCTTCTTCACCACGTTCAGCGCCCGCCGCATCGCACCCACGTCGGTGTAGGGTCCGAAGTATCTCGCGCCATCGTCCTCGAGGCGCCGCGTCACCCATACGCGCGGGAAAGGCTCCTGAACCGTCACCTTGATGTACGGATACGACTTATCGTCGCGCAGCGCGATGTTGAACCTTGGCCGATACTCCTTGATCAGATTTGCTTCGAGGATCAGCGCGTGCGCCTCGCTGGGGACAACGATGGTCTCCAGATCGGCGATGAGGCTGACCATGTGGCTGGTCTTCACGCTCTCCAGCTGGTCGTTCGCGAAGTAGCTGCGGACGCGGGACCTCAGTCGCTTTGCCTTCCCTATGTAGAGGGTAGACCCGTCCCTGCCCTTCCACAGATAGACGCCGGGTCCTTCTGGAAGATGGGGAAGCTTTGTGGCAACGCTCTCTGGAACGGGCAGCATGTGTAATTATACCACGCGCGAAAAGCAGGGTTCGCGCTGTCTACAGCCTGAGCAGACGCCTCGCTCTTTCGACAACGGTTCGTGCCTCAGGGATCTTGAACGCCGCTGTCAGGGCCACGTAGGTGACGCCGTATATCACCAGCAACACCAGCGCGAGGAGCTTCGACTGGATCACGCCCTCGTGGGTGGAGAACACCGGGCTGCTTCGATCCATTGCCAGCTTGTAAATCCATGGAATGGCCGCGCCACCAATCGCGGCCGCCCACAGGCGCGCCATTCGATCCGGAACCAGTCGGGTGCGTCCAATGCGGTTGTCGAGCTCCCGCCGCAGCAGGAAGAACTCTACCCAGCCGGCAATTCCAGCCGACGCCGTCAATCCGGCCGCCCCCAGCTTTGGATCCACGCCGAGCAGTCCCGGCAACACCAGCGCAAAAAAGTATCCGAGGAGAGTGGTCAGAATGACGCGGATAACCGCGTAGCGCAGCGGCGTACGGGTGTCGCGCATCGCGTAAAACGTGGACGAGTAAAGGCGGCCCATTGTCGATGCGAGGAGCCCCACCGTCGATCCGATCAGGATCTGCCAGACCCAGATGGTGTTCCCGCGCTGAAACCTCCCGCTCTCGAACAGCAGGTGCACGATCAGATCGCCGAGCGCAAACAGTGCGACTGCACTTGGCACTATGAAATAGGAGATGCGATCGAGCCCGTTGCTGAGACGTATTCTCAGGTACGCTCCGATCTCCGCGGTTGTACCGGTCGCACGCGACATCGCCGGTAGCTCCGCCGCCGAGATCGCCATCCCGAACAGGCTTATCGGGAGAACGTAGATCGTCTGCGCGTAAGTGAATGAGGAGACAGCACCGTTGCCGAGATAGCTTGCCAGCCAGGCGTCGACGTAAGCGCTGACCTGCACCACTCCGCGACCGATGAACGCGGGAATGAAGTTGCGGAACACATTCCGCACGCTCTGCGTTGCGACTGTAATCCTCGGCATTACGCCCTTCGCGAGCCTGAGGACCAGCGGCAGCTGGACGCCGAACTGTAGCCCGCTGCCGACCACGGAACCATACGCCAGATAGACCGCCAGCTGGGTCTCACTCCGTCCCTGATGGAAGAACACCAGCGTCACGATCATCGCCAGGTTCCAGAGCACCGGCGCCGTATACGACAAAAAGAATCGGCGGTGGCTGTTCAAAATGCCGAGGCACCAGGCGGAGAATACGAGCAACCCCGCACCCGGAAACAGGATTCTTGTCAGCCTTACGGTGAGCTCACGCTTCTCGCCGGTAAATCCATTGGCGATGATGGCCACCAGCCACGGCGCCGATACCACGCCGAGCAGCACGATGATCGATGCCACCAGAGCCAACATCCCCGCCACGGCACCGGCGAGGTGGGTGGCTTCCTTCTCGTCGCCCTTGCCCAGCAAGCCGGCGTATTCGGGAATGAAAGACGCCGACAGCACGCCTTCACCAAAAAGGTTCTGCAGCAGGTTCGGAATGCGGAAAGCCGCATTGAACGCGTCGGCCGCCATTCCCGCGCCGAGGTAGCGGGCCATCATCGTCTGGCGAACGAGGCCCGCCACCCGACTCAGAAGAATGCCCGAGGCAACGAGGAATGCCGCGCCTCTGGACCGGTCGACTGCCGGCTGCCCCTTGGTGCGCGGTGTCGCGCGTCGATCGACCGGAGGGGAAGCTTCTGCTACTTCATCAGCTTGGGGCGGGAGGATCTTGTCGAGATGCGCCTGTTCCTTGGCGATATCCTCGTTGTCCGTCACGACTGGTCCTGCACTGAAACTGCGGCCACTGGTGTGTCGGTGAGCGAGCTGGTGCCGATCAGGTGCATCGCGTGACGCTCCGCCTCGTGCAGCATGTCATCCCGGAGCGCCGGACCGTATCTCGCCAGCAGCGGCACGAAGTTGAGGCTCCTCTCCTGGGGTTTCCCGAATGGATAGAGCGATCCTCGCGCCGTTGCGATTTCCGTCATCGTCTCAACGTGCTGGCGCTTGGCGGCGGCGACCAGGCGGCGCTCGAACCGATCGATACGCCGCGACAGATTTGCGTGCAGTCCGCCCGTAACCGCCGCGGCAACTGGCGTTTGGGATTCGTCCACCGCTCTGGTCAGCGCGTCGAGGCGCTCGTCGAGCAGAGCGCGTGTTCTCTCGATCTCTTCGAGCACACTCTTCGAGAGCAGTGACCGTGCGACGCGCGCCTCGACTTCGTGTGGATCGCGCAGATCTTCGGGCAACAGGTACAACTTCTCGAGAATTCGCTCCACATGTGGCTCGAGGATCGTCGCCGACCATCGCGGAACGATCGCGGGCCGCGCCGCTCCGATGACATCAGCGATCGGCAGGATTTGCGCGAAATACGCGATCTCCGCCGGACCGCCGATGTAGGTGGCCGTTGGAAGAATTGCCCGCTCGACGATCGGCCGCAGCAATACGTTCGGCCCCATATCGTCACTGACGCTCTTCTTGACGGCTGCCTTGATCGGAACACGCTTGCGTCCGCCCGAGACCGAGCTGAAGACCAGCGATAATCCGGGCACGTCCTGCACCTGCATCGAGAATCCACCCTCCTCGATCTCGCGATTCCGCTCGGAGATCGCGGCGGCAATGTCGGCGGCCTTCCGCAGTGCCTCGCCCAGCACCGGACTCGCGGCAGCGCGAGTCGCCGGGTGCGACGCATCGATCACCGCGATTCCCAGCGGCTCGAACAAGGCCCGCAGGAACGACACGTATGCGGATCCGACAGTCTCCTTCGAAGTGTAGAATTTCCTGAGCAGCTCGATGGGCGTCGGATCGATCGTCGAGCCGGCGCCTTGCGTGAGCGCCTGCAGCTGCGTCGAGACTTCGCCGAGTGGCATCGCCGCCATCGTGCGCCCGAGGGTTTCCGCGTGATCGATGCGCAGAAGCTGCGCTCCGCCGGTAACCGCGACGACGGTGCTGCTGGCCTCTTTGAAGTCGGTATCGTCGGTAGCTGCCCAGAACACGGGCGCGACGGGGACTCCTGTGGCCCGCTCAAGTGCGTCGGCGAAAGCGAGCGCGCTCAGCGCTTTCGACAGCGTATAGACCGGACCGCCAAACAGGCCAGGCTGCTGCCCGGTGGTGACGACTACTCCGCGACCACCGGCGGACTTCTCCAGACGCTCCTTTGCCTTGCCCGTCGCTTCGAATGCTGGCGAGAGGGCGGTAAGCCAGTCATTTGACGCGCTCGCTCGGACTGCTTCGACCCGATCACGCCACGCCGCCGGGTTGCCCGGCGTCGGCTCATACCAGTCTGGAGGCGCGGTCCCGGAAATCACGGCGGCCGCCAGCTGATTTCCACCCACGGTCTGGGTGACGACGCGTGGATTCACTCTCGGCTCGCGAAGAGAATCGTCCGTGGAGATTCCTCGTTCCAATCGTCCCCCGAGTAGTCGCCGAACAGCTTGACGACCTTGAAGCCGGCGGTGACGAGCATCCGCTGCAGGTCGCGCGGCGAGAGTAGCCTGACGCGCTCGATGTACTCCTTACCCCGCTCGCGCAGCGCGATCGTCTTCTCGACGAAACGACCGTCGGGACTGATAGCCCGCCGCTGCTCGATGGTGATGCCGTTTTCGACGCGCTCGTCGTAGGGGACGAGCTCGCGTCGCACCTGGCTGGCGTTCAGGTAGTCGATGACGAGCGTGCCGCCATGTTTCATTGCGTCGGACACACACGAGAGCACCCGTACGTGCTCGCTGTCGTCCTCGAAATAGCCGAAGCTCGTAAAGAGATTCACCACCAGGTCAAAGCTTTCACCGGCGAATGGAAGCTCGCGCATGTCGGCCCGAACATAGGGGCCGTCGGACGATTCCCTTCTCGCCACCCTCAGCAGCGACATCGAGAGATCGAGTCCGACCGTCCACCACCGCTCTCGCAGCACCCTGGTGTGTCGGCCGGCCCCGCACGCCAGGTCGAGAACGCGATCGATCCGACGTCCCGCCATGTTAGTCGCGATCAACTCGATCGCCCGCTCGGCTTCCGTCTCGTCGCGGTGCTGATAGATGTCGAGGTAGTCCTGACCGAACCATTCCTCGAACCAGTCCGCCTCCTGCTCGCCGGTCGCATCCACGACGAGCTCTTCGGTAGTGAAGGCGATCATTTGTGGTAAGGCTCTCCGCGCACGATTGTGCCGGCGCGGTAGATCTGCTCGGCCAGCACCAGGCGGGCGATCTCGTGCGGGAGCGTCCATGGTGCCAGCGAGAGCTTCATCGTCGAGGCGCTTGATACGTCGCGCGACAGGCCGAACGCGCCGCCGATGAGAAACGCCACATCGCGATCCTCGTCGCGCGCCTTGCGCAGAAAATCCGCGAACTTTTCGGAGCTGAAGGTCTTGCCGTCCCTTTCGCAGGCAACGGTCTGAGCTTGCTGAGGAATCTTTTCGGACAGCCGGGCGCCCTCCCGCTCCTTCACCCGCTCGAGTGGAATTCCGGTTGCCCGTTCCTCGCGAACCTCAAGAACGTCGAGCGGCCAATACCGCGCCGCTCGTGTCTCGTAATCCCTGATCGCGTCGCCCAGCGCGGCGTTACGCGCTTTGCCTACGACCGCGACGACCAGTCGCATTTACGCGTAAATGCCGCGCAGTTTGTGGACGCTGGCCACTCGGTTGATCGAGAGCATGTAGGAGGCGGTGCGCAAATTCACCCGGTGTTGACGGGAGAGGTCCAGCACATCCTTGAAGCTGCGCCTCATGATCGTCTCGAGCCGTTCGTTGACAAGGTCCTCTGGCCAGAAATAGCCGCCACGATCCTGCACCCACTCGAAGTACGACACGGTGACGCCGCCGGCGTTGGCGAGGATGTCCGGAATCACGAAGACTCCGTTCTCGTCGAGGATGGAGTCGGCCGCGGCAGTGGTCGGACCGTTCGCGCCCTCGCAAATGATGCGAGCCTTGATATCGCCGGCGTTGCGCGTCGTGATCACGTTCTCGAGCGCCGCCGGGAGCAGCACATCGACGTTCAGCGTCAGCAGGTCCGCGCCGGAGATCACTTCAGCCTTGCTGTATCCGTCGAGTGACCGGTTCTTCTTGACGTGCCCGATGGCATCGTCGATGTCGATGCCGTTGGCGTTATAGAGCGAAACCGATCGATCACCGATAGCGACGATCTTGCATCCCTCGCGCGCCAGCAGCTCCGCCGCGACCGAGCCGACGTTGCCGAATCCCTGGATCGCCACCGTCGTTCCCTTCACCGGCATTCCGAGATGCTGCAACGCTTCCTTGGTGACGATCATGCAGCCGCGACCGGTCGCTTCCCTCCGACCGAGTGATCCGCCGAGCTCGATCGGCTTGCCCGTCACCACGGCGGTAGTGGTATGGCCGACGTGCATCGAGTAGGTGTCCATCACCCACGCCATCACTCGCTCATTGGTGTTGACATCGGGCGCCGGGACATCCGAGTCGGGACCAAGCAGGTTGATGATTCCCGATGTGTAGCGGCGAGTCAGCTTCTCCAGCTCGGCGGCGCTCATCGCGAGCGGGTCACACCTGACGCCACCCTTGGCCCCGCCAAACGGGATGTTGACCACCGCGCACTTCCAGGTCATCCACGCCGCGAGCGCCTTCACTTCTTCGAGCGTGACATTCATGTCGAATCTGATGCCGCCTTTCGCCGGGCCACGCGATGTGTTGTAGAGAACCCGGTAGCCTTCGAAGACCTCGATCTGGCCGTTGTCCATCATCACCGGTATCGAGACGATTACCTGCTTCTCCGCCTGCCGCAGGACTTTGTACATGCCGGGCTCCAGATCGAGCAGCTCCGCGGCCTTGTCGAACCGGGACATCATCGCCTCGAACGGGTTCTCCTCATCGAGGAAACGGTCTTTATCGGGACGGACAAGCTTGTTGCCGGGGATTCGATAGTCGGTAGCCATGAGATGCGTGTGGGTCTTTGTTTTGGGTCCGGTTTACAAGGCGGAAGACGACAACAGATCGTCGACCAGGCGATCGATGTGCTGCTGGCCGTCCTCGATTCGCAGGCGCTGTGAAACATACCATAATGACCCCGCTTCGGCAGGCCACAGAGACTCCAGTTTTACTGCATCCTTGAGGGTGCAAACCACGAAGTCAGAGCTACTTGCCTGCTCGGCGAGCCATCGCGCCTCGTCCGCCGTGAAGGCGTGATGATCGGAAAAACTGAAGGGACGCACGATCGCCCCGAGCTCCGTCAGCTGTCTGAAGAATGAGTCGGGTTGGGCGATGGCTGCGATCGCGGTGAGATCGGCCCCGTTCAGCGTATGTAGCGGCAGGGTTTGACCCGTTGACGTGCTCGTCAATCCCGCAGGCGCCAGCTGCACCGACACTACAGGGATCTGAGGCGCGGCGCGCGCCAGCGCGCGTGTGACGTCGGCTACCGTTCTACGGTCCGCGACTTTGCGGGTAACTATTGCCAGCGTGGCCCGTCGCACCGATTTCAGCGGCTCCCGCCAGGGACCCGCCGGAAGCAGCCGCGGATGATGTCCCGTCCACGCATCAGCGTTGATCAGCACGACGTCGGCATCGCGCCGCGCCCGGCGATGCTGGAACGCGTCGTCGAGCACGACCACTCCCACTCCGCTGGCGATGGCCTCGCGAATTCCGCGGGCGCGTTCCGGCGACTCGATTACGGTGATCCCCGGATTCAGGCGCTGATGGACGATCGTCTCGTCGCCACCATATCCACGTAAGACGATTCCCGGCGATACGCCGCGCTCGATGAACCGACGGGCGAACCACGCGGCGATGGGAGTCTTTCCGGTTCCACCGACGGTAAGATTGCCGACGCTCAGCACCGGCACCGAGAATTCCTCCGACCGGAAGACACCCCAGTCGTAGAGCTTCCCTCGCGTCGATACTATTGATCGATAGAGCCACTCGGCGGGCGTGAGCAGTGCTCTCGCGGCGCGGGCGCGCCTCCCGCGAGCCGCCCAGATCTCTTCGATCGCCCGGCGGCGATCAGCCACCAGCAATCCTGATCGTCTCGTTCATAAGATTTTCGAATCGTTCCGCTTCTCCCGCAGCGGAGCGCGGAGAGGATGCCATGACCTTTGTCGGATTGCCGTATGCAATCGTAACTCGCGCGAACGGCTTTGGTATCATGAAACGATCCCAGCTGCGCAGTCGCCACGCACTGTCTGCTATCGCGACGGTGGGTACGATGAAGGCATCTGCGCGCTGAGCAGCCACGAGGGCTCCGGGAGCGAACTTCCTCGCCGGGCCGCGCGGGCCGTCCGGCGTGATCGCTACCTCGCGGCCCGCCTTGAGCTCACGACCGATGGATATGAGCGCCCGACCCGCACCGCGCGTTGTGGATCCTCGAATGAGTCCGAAACCCAACAAGCCCGCTGCGCGGGCGACGAGCTCTCCGTCGCGGTGCTCGCTGATCAGGACTAACGCCCCCTCATCACGGTGGTGCCAAAGCAGTGGCAGCAGATGACCATGCCACAGCGAGAAAACGAATCCCTGCTTCGCCTTCCTTAATTCTGCTACCGGGCCGTAGTTCAGAACCCGGATACGCCACGTCCGTCCAAGGACGTGCAGGAAGCCGGTTCCCAGAAGTACCAGCAGCCTCGATCGCCACGGGAACGACTCCCCGTTCTCGCTCATTCACGCGCTTCCGGCAAGATCGCTCGCCATCCGTGCCACCCGCTCTGCCGCTCCCGGAGTTCCGAGACGTGCCCTGACTTCAGCCAGCCCGGCCAGCATCTCGCGCCGCCGGGGGCTCGACTTGTCGAGCAGGTCCTGAAGGACCGGAGCGATTCGACCAGGTACGATCTTATCCTGAATGAACTCCGGGGCAACCTCTCTGCCGGCGACTACGTTCACCAATCCGATGCTCGGCACCTTCACCAGGCGCTTCGCGAGAGCGAAGGAAATGCGCCCAGTTCGGTAAGCAACCACCAGCGGGCAATCGGCAATCGAGGCCTCCAGAGTGGTCGTTCCGCTCTTGCACAGTCCCGCATCGGCCGCCCGCAGAACGCTCAGCGAAGCGGAATGGACGAGTCGGAACGGGCAGCGATCACTGTCCAGCGCTACTGTCGGGGCGACGCTGACGATTACCTGGAGTCCCGGCACGCGGGCCTGCAGCTCCCGCGCTGTCGCCACGAAATCGTCGATGTGTCTGTCGATCTCCTGCTGGCGGCTGCCCGGGAAAAGAGCAAGAACGGTCGCATTCTGCGGCAGACCCAGCGATTCCCGCGCTTCTTCCTTCGTCGGCATGTTGTGCGCGCGATCGAGGAGTGGATGCCCGACGAACGTCGCGTCGATACCATGGCCCCGCAGCAACGGCTCCTCGAACGGCAAAATCACCGCTGCCTTCGTGACCAGCTCGGCAAGCTTCGGAAGTCTTCCCGCGCCCCACGCCCAGACCTGGGGGGTGACGTAATACAGGACGGGCACGCCGGCCGCCTTCGCCGCTGCGGCTACCTTCATGTTGAAGCCAGGGTAGTCGATCAGAACGACGAGGGCGATCTCGCCTCGCGCAAGCATTCCCCGAATGGTTCGCAGCAGCAGAAAATGCCGGGGCACGTGCTTCAGCACTTCGAGGAATCCCATCACGCCCTGCTGGTGATCGCGGTGGATCAGCTCGACGCCTTGCTCGGCGAGCCGGGGACCGCCAACTGCCGCCAGCTCCAGATCCGGGCGGATTCGCCTCAGCACTCCCGCCACACCGGCGGCGTGGAGGTCACCGGACGCTTCGCCGGCGACGAAAAGAACCTTACGCATGGTGGTGCGCGTGCCCAACCAGAGAAGGAAGAGTCAGCTCGATCTCCTTCACGATTCGGAGCGCGACACCAAGCGCCAGCCTTCCCTCTTCACCGGTGACCACGATTGGACTCTGCCCGCTGAGGGCGGAAATGAAACTCTCCAACTCCAGCTTCAGCGGCTCTCCGTCGGGTGCGTGCAGTTTCTCCCTGTCGACGAAGGCCGCTATGTCCGCCGGGCCGGACCTGATCTTCGCTGGATCGAAATCGTGCTTGAGTCGATAGTACTCGCCGGTGCCCGCTGCGAGATCGAGCGACAGATACTCCCGCTCCTGAAAGATCCGGATCTTTCTTTTTCTCTCGCGCGAGATACGACTCGAAGTGATGTTGGCCACCGCGCCCGAGGTGAAGGTCACTCGTGCGTTGGCGATGTCGAGCATCGGCGTCAGGACCGGAACCCCCACCGCCGCGATATCCCGCGCTTCCGATCCGACCAGCGTCAACAGCAGATCGATATCGTGGATCATCAGGTCGAGCACCACCGCCACATCCGACCCGCGCGGGCTGAACGGCGCCAGGCGCTCGCTGTCGATGAACCTAGGCCGCTTCACGTGAGGAAGCGCGGCGCGCACCGCTCGGTTGAATCGCTCGATGTGGCCGATCTGGATCATGACGCCCTTCTTGCGGGCGAGCTCCAGCAGCGCGTCGGCTTCCTCGAGGGTCGTCGTAATCGGCTTCTCGATAAAGACGTGCTTCCCGTGCTCGATCGCCGCGCTTGCCACGGAGTAGTGAGCCGACGTGGGAACGACAATCACGACCGCGTCGGACGCGTCCAGCAGGTCCTCGATCGTCGCGTGACTGCGCGCGCGCAATTCTTTCTCTACTTCTGCCCGCCGCTCCGGGCGCGTCTCGAAGAATCCGCTGAACTGCACTCCTCGGAGATCGCGAAGAATTCTTATGTGATGAAAGCCGAGGCTCCCCGCGCCAACCACTCCTACGCGCGGCATCTTCGTCAAATCACCACTCCGCGCTCGCTCGCCTCGACGAACTGGATCAGCTCCCTCACTTCCGCCAGGGGCTCGATCTCGTCCTGCGCTCTCTCGATCGCCTGCGTGACGTTGAGATCGGAGCGGAAAAGGAGCCGGTACGCGCGTTTGAGCTCTCTGATCGTCGATTCTTCCATTCCGCTTCTTTGCAGTCCGACCGTGTTGAGGCCGTACAACTTCACGGGATTTCCGACGGCCTTGAGGAATGGCGGAATATCTTTAGAGACTCGCGAGCACCCGCCGATGAAGCTCTGTCGGCCGATGCGGACGAACTGATGCACCGCGCACAGACCGGACACGATAGCTCTG
>Ga0157378_10001549_pt1 | contig 20761 bp, 24 predicted proteins | sample M65metaG_FD_115309 | JGI IMG/M metagenome (GOLD analysis project Ga0157378, IMG submission 115309) | Miscanthus rhizosphere microbial communities from Kellogg Biological Station, Michigan, USA - M6-5 metaG | ecosystem: Host-associated > Plants > Roots > Rhizosphere > Soil | place: USA: Michigan...
AATCGTTTTCCGGCTCGCCTTATCGCAAAACAAATGGTCTTCCACGTCGGAGGTCGTCCTGAGCGTTCGGACAGTGACCGGCAGATTAATGGAGCTGTGCAGCCAGGGGAAGCACTTCGAATTCATGCGCAGCTTCTATGCGCCGGAGATAGTTTCCGTAGAAGGTGACGGAAGGGAATTCGTCGGCAAGGAGCCGGTCATCCACAAATCAGAGATCTTTCAGGGCAACAACACCTTCCACGGCCAGGACCTCCGCGGGCCCTTCTTCTGTGGCGACGCCAACGCCGGCTCCGGCCGGTTCGCAGTCTACACCGCGCTCGAGTTCTCCCCCAAGGCCGGCGGCCAACGCGTCAAGCATGAGGAAGTGGGCCTCTACACGGTCAAGAACGACCTCGTCACCCGTGAGGAGTTCTTCTACGATGGGCAGTTCATCTAGCAGCCGCGACGGGCACACGAATCCCGGCAGGTTTCACCCGATGCGTACCTACCATCTCGCCCAACTGAACATCGGCCGCATACTCGCGCCCCTGGATTCGCCCCAGCTCGCTGGGTTCGTGGCTCGGCTCGAGGAGATCAACGCGCTGGCGGAGGCGGCCCCTGGCTTCGTCTGGCGATTCCAGACGGAAGACGGGAACGCAACCGCCCTGAGGCCCTACGAGGACGACCGCATTCTGGTCAATTTCTCGGTGTGGACCTCAGTCGAGGCGCTTCACGAGTTTGTGTATCGTACCCTTCACGTGGAGGTCATGCGGCAGCGACGCCAATGGTTCGAGCAGATGGATCAGGCCTTCCTTGTCCTTTGGTGGGTGCCAGTCGGTCATCATCCCACGGTGCAGGAAGCGGTCGAGCGGTTGGATCACTTGAGACGCGAGGGACCGAAGCCTTACGCCTTCACATTTCGGCAGCATTTTGCGCCGCACGATTCGGGAAGAACCCCCGCAGATTCGCTTCCCGACGAATGCCCTGCCACCTGACCGCGCTTGCAGCTGTCGGGGGCCAGGTTCTAAGGAAACGGTCCAGTCTTGAAGGAGTAGACTCGTCGCCCGCAGGTGAAGCGCTCTCCGTGGAGCCGAACCGGGCGTTACGGGGGGGGACCAGGGCAGCGCAGGGTGGACATGGCTGGCGAAGTGGGGTTCCCATCCCTATCCTAGGATCGCGCACACTCTACTGCCCTTCACGCAACTCTGCAGGCGACGGGGCCCAGCGACATGCACTCAACTACAACCGCTTCACGCCGCGCCAACCCCGAAGAAGCGAAGGGAAACCTCGCTTCCATCAGTCCGTTCTTCATCGTGAAGGATCTGCAGGCGTCGATCTCCCACTACATCGAGCGCTTCGGCTTCCGGTTGGACTTCCAAGGTCCACCCGACGACGTGTACTATGGCCAAGTGAGCCGGGACGGGATCGGCATCATGCTCAAGACCATCCTTCCCGAGGTGCTTCCATGCCCGAACCACGCCCGGCATGAATCGGCTCGCTGGGATGCCTACATCTACACCCGGGATCCCGACGCGCTGTTCGAGGAGTTCAAGCAGCGGGGGGCATCGTTCGTGAAGGAGTTGTCGTTCATCGATGACGGCCTGTGGGGCTTCGAGGTCACTGATGCCGACGGGTATGTCCTTGCCTTTTTTCGGATCCGCAACGAGTAGGGCCTGCCTGAGGCAAGGGCACTTGGATCAAGCCACGACCTACCCGCTCTACGAGAAGTTGGTTCGGACCGATTCTCGGGTCGAGCTCAAGGGTGACACGGTGCCGTACACGTCACTCAACGGGCACATGTTCAGCGCGTTGCACAAGGATGGCACGGTCGCGTTGCGCCTCCCATCACCCGATCGCGAAGCGTTCCTCAAGAAGTACAAGACGTCTTTGGCGAGTCACTATGGTGTGGTCCAGCCGGAATACGTGGTGGTACCGGGCAAACTTCTGGCCAAGACCGCCGAGCTGAAGCCCTACTTCGCCACCAGTATTGCCTACGTCAGTTCGCTCAAGCCGAAGGCCACCACAAAGAAGAAGTCCGCCAAGAAGCGGCCGAGAGCTTGACTCACACGAGGAGGAATGGTGCCGCGATCGATGCCGGGAAGAATGACAGTGTGCCTCATCACCCTGACCGGCGTGGTCGCACCGGCCCAAGCACAGAAGGCCGACAGCACATTGGTGCGGCCTACTACGGTGACGGTGAGGATCACGAACGATCCCGATCCCTGGAACGGGACCTTCACCGCCTCGGGCGTGTCCACGAAATGCGGCCTGGCCGATTACGGATATCCGCACCGCCAGAATTCATTCGCCGTCATCTTTCCGGATGACTCCGCCACGGGCTCGGTTACCTCGGTGAACTTTGACGCCGATACCCTCAAGAACGGCACGACGGTCCACAGCTTCTACCTGGCGGTCGGGACCCGGGTCGGGCAGCGTGGCGCTCCACCGTTATACGTCGTTCGGGCCAACCAGCCACAGTACGGGGAGCCGGGTACGGCGACTCTCACCAAGACCTCAAACGGCGGCGACTCGCTGACGGTCAAGGGCGTCGCCAGCAAGGGCAGGAAGACCGACGTGGAAATGACGCTCGTCTGTCAACCGTAGATGGCCCGTAGCAATCCAACGTTACAATCAGTCCTCATGCCCGCGCGCAGATCCACCAGAACCCCGGCCGATCGATGTTGAACTACATCTGGGCAGGCTTGATCATCTCGAGCTTCCTGTTCGCAATCGGCTACGATATCCGCGACATCAGCGGAGACAAGTATCGGAACGGGCAGCCGCTCCTCCTGGAGCTGGCCTTCCCCGAAGGCTACGACTCGGCCGCCCGGCGGGTGGCGGTAGAGATCCGGATCGCACCGGATCAATACGCGAGCTTCTACCGGACCGATCAAGCTCCGGCGCCAAGCTACCCTGGCTACTTGCTGCAGACGAAGGAGGGAACCCAGCTCCGCTTCGCGGCCGGGTCCAAGCTCCCTGAGCCGCTCGCTACGATCGGGAAAGTCTCGAGTTCACGCGACGGGGAGCTGCAGGGCCTGCTGACGGGATTCACTCCCCCCGGAGGGACTGCCGGCGTCGTGTTCGAGCCGGTCCGCTTCGTGAAATTGAACGCAATCGCTTCCGCGGCACTCGACTTCGCGAAGACGGGGGCGGAGATCGCGCTCGGCCTGGTCGGAGTGCTGTCCCTGTTCCTCGGACTGCTCAAGATCGCCGAAGACTCGGGGATCGTCTTCGCCCTGGTGAAACTGGTTCGGCCGATTCTGCGACCCTTGTTTCCCGAAGTCCCCGCCGACCATCCCGCGCTCGGGATGATCGCGCTCAACCTCACCGCCACCCTGTTCGGGCTGGGTAACGCCGCCACACCCTTCGGCATCAAGGCCATGGAGGAATTGCAGAAGCTCAACAAGTCCGAGGACACCGCCACCAACTCGATGGTCATGCTCATGGCCATCAACACGGCTGGTATCCAGCTCGTCCCGCCGGTCCTGCTACTGGCACTCATGGGCACCCAGGTCAACACGCTCATCTTCCCGATCCTGATCACGTCGGTGCTGGGGATGATCGTCGCCATCGTGGCCGCGAGGTTGCTCGGCAGGCTGCCCGGTTACCGCGGGTCCGATCCCAACCGGAAGGCCTGAGCCAGCATGGAAACCGTGCGCGACGCCATCAGCCTGCTTTCGTACTTCGTCCTTCCGCTCATCCTGGTCGGCTTTCCGCTCTATGGTCTCTTCAAGCGGGTGCCGGTTTACGAGAGCTTCGTCGAGGGGGCAAAGGAGGGATTCCAGGTCGCTGTCCGCATCATCCCGTACCTGGTCGCGATCCTCTTTGCCATCGCGATGTTTCGGGGCAGCGGCGCCATGGAGGCCCTGACCCAGGTACTCAATCCGGTACTGGGTCTGATCGGCTTCCCGGCCGAGCTGCTGCCGATGGCCATCATCCGCTCGCTCTCGGGCTCCGGATCGGCGGCGCTGGTGGTGGACATGATCAATCAGTACGGGCAGGACTCGATCTTCGTGAAGATGGCCTCCGTCATGTACGGGTCCAGTGAGACCACCTTCTACGTGATCGCGGTGTACTTCGGGGCGGTGGGTATCAGGAAGACACGCCATGCGGTACCGGCGGGCCTCATCGCGGACGCGGCCGCGATGCTCATCGCGGTATGGACGGTCCGGCTGTTGTTCCACGGATGAGCCGGACCCTCCTGTTCTCGCTCGGTCTGGTCCTCGGTGCTCACCGGCTGTCGGCCCAGGCGCTACCGCCCGACTCGGTGTTCGACCGTCTCGTTGGCCACTGGGTACTGCGTGGCACCATCGCCCGCCAGGAAACCACGCATGATGTGACGTTCGAGTGGATGCTCGGTCGCGAGTACGTCCAGATGCACGAGGTCTCGCGCGAGCGAACCCCGAACGGCTCCCCGGCCTATGAGGCAGTAGTGCTCTTCGGCCGCGATCCGCGGACCGGCGAATATGGCTGTCTGTGGATGGATAACACGGCCGCGAGCGCGTTCGACCCCGCCGGGATTGGTCGCGGCAGCGTGGCCGGCGACTCTCTGCCGTTTTTCTTCCGCTACACCGCGACTGACGCCTTTCACACCACGTTTGTTTACGACCGTGGCGCAGATTCCTGGCAATGGCACATGGACAACGACAGCGCCGGGGTGCGTCGGCCTTTCGCTCGAGTGAAACTGACCCGTCGCTAATGACTTCGCCGGATCGTGACCGTTTAGGTCGCAGATCAACCACGGAGGCGCATCGCGGCACTACTGATCGGAGCGTTCCTTGCATTCACCGTGGGGCTGCTGGCCACAGCAAGCGGTGTGGCGGCCGCCGCATACCTGGCCTGGTTGCTTGGCAGCGGTCGCCTTTGTGCTGGGGCCCAGGAGGAGCGAAGCCGCCGGATCCCCTCGGGACCCGGCGGCTGGTAGAGACCGACCCGGCCTGCTCAGGGAACCGTGAAGGTCTTGGAGAGCTTGCCCGTCTTGCCGCCGTTGTCAGTGACGGTCAGGGTCCACGTAAGGGTCTTGGATTTCGGGAAGGTCCTGGTGAAGGTCGCGAGCGTTGAAACCGTCACGCCTTGAGCGTTGGTCCACTTGTAGGCGACGATGCTGCCGTCCGGATCGTGAGAGCCGGTACCATTGAAGGTGCAGCTGTGCGCCGGCGCGGGCTGGCAGCTGACCGTCCACGCCGCCACCGGCGGCTGGTTGGACGGAGGCGTGGTGCTCGGGATCACCCAGTTAGTCAGGACTCCTCGGGTACGATCGAAGCGTCGCGTCCCGAGCGTGGCATTTTCGACGAGGAACGCGATTGCCCCCACTCCGCAGAGGCCCTTGTTGGTCCAGGACACAACGCCGGAAGCGTTGGTGGTTCCGGTGACCGGCTTGTTGGTCCAGTAATCATCGAGAAACCGGCCACTCACCTGCACGTTTGCAAGCGGAGTTCCCGTCTCGCTGGTAAGGGTCGCCGTCACCGTGGTGAGGTTGTACATCTTCCCACCCTGAAAACAGCTCTGTGGAAACGCCGGGTCCTGCACGAACTGCCCGGTCATCACCAGCGAGTTCACCACGAGGCAGTTGGCACCGCACGCGGTGACCGGGGTCAGCTTCATCAACCGTTGACTGCGGCCGATCATGACCTTGGTCAGGATCTGCCCGGAGGCGCTCATCGGCCCGCCGTCGCCGAGCGTGACCCCGGGGTAGGCCGGCGAGAGGCGCGAAGCGAGGTTTTGGGCCAGGCCGGCGGGACCAGCGGCAATCATCCCCGTGCTGCCCACGGTGAGCGAAATATCCTGCGCCGAGTTGATCGACCCTATGCTGTAGCGCGACAGATGGCCGGTACCGAAGGTGGAGATCATCTGCCAGGTGCCACCCTTGGACAGGCGGAACGGATACACCAGGTTCTGGGTGTTGATGGAGACCAGGAAATGGGCCTGGTCACCGGCATCGTTGATGGCGCTGCCGTTGGATCCCGCTCCACTGAACCCTTGCGGCGGGGCCGGCAGCGGCACGACGCTGGCCGGATTACCCAACTGGTACCACTTGGTCCAGGTTACCACCTTGCCGCCCGGGCTCATTGCCGCGGGGCGCTCGTTAGGGTAGCCCAAAGCCTTCAGGTCCTGCATGCCGGTCCCCTGAGACCACATGAAGGGCACAGTCAGCGTCGGGATGGCACCGCCCAGCGTGGACCACCCGACCATCCGGCCCTGGTCGTCGAAGCCGGTGACCTCGGCGCTCGAGGTGCCAGGGAAGACGCCGAGATCCTGCGCGGTGTAGCCCGTGCCGTTCGGGGTCCAGATCGCCGCGTGGTTGGTGGTACGGGGGGCGCCCACGAATCCGGCGATCGCGCCCGTGTTGTTGACGAACAGGGGGTACTGGTAGCTGATGGGAAACCCCGGGACAAGGGGCAGCACGATCCGGTTGCCAGCCCGCCACACGACGATTTCTTCTGGCGGCAGGCAGAAGGCGCCGCAGCCGGTATCGGTGTAGGACCTGCCAACCACATCGCCGGCGTCGTTGAGATCATAGCCGGTCGCCGCGGTGGCGACGAAGTCCGGGGCGTACATCGCGGCGACGACACTCGCCGCCGCGAGGGCGGCTGGCGAGGCGGCTTCTTTGGCTGGTTCGAGCGAGTTGTCGCTGCAGCTTACGATCGCCAGGCTGGTGAGGATCGCCGCGGCGAGCCACGGTTCGGATCGGCTTTGCATTGCTTCCTCCTTGTTCCCCTTAACTCGAGCGACTGGCATGCGGCTGACGAGGTAGGATATTCTGCCAATCGGTGCCGTGCGCCGCGGTGTTGGATAGCCCTACGATATGGGTTGAAGCATGAGACCTTTATGAACCCGTGGTGAAGCGTCTGGACGGGATCGGTTTCTGTCCAAGATGTGTGGTCGGGCGGCTCTAACAAATCGCTCGTAGGATGGATAAGACGATTGCAACGAAAAGTGGCGGGGAGCAAAGGCTGTGTCGTCCTGAGGGAGCCGGCTATCACAATACGATGCACTGCGCCTCCTGGTCTTCCTCCACCGTTTTGAACCCCGCAGCCCTCCAATGGCGTGTTCTGCTCGCTGGCTTAGGACAGATAGCTCTCCATCAGCAATTCAATCGGTGCGAAGCGCCCCTTCTCACGCTCCCCTGGTCCGAGAGTATGTTTAGGCACCCATCAAAGGCACCGTCCGCATGGATCCACAACTCAGCGGGTTTGCGCTCGGTTTGCTCTTCGGCGCCGCGAAAATCGGAGCCATAGGGACCATTGGCTTTGCGATCGCCTGGTGGCACACTCGGCGCAGGCTGCAGCGTTTGGAGAGTGCCCTCCCAGACCCCGGCGTGTTGGAGGAGCGCCTGGCCAATCTCGAGCGGAACACGGACTACATCGGTGCCAAGCTCGCGGAACTGGGGGAGGCGCAGACCCAGGTGCTCCGGCAGCTCGGCGGCGGGAGACTCCCAGAGCCCGCGCAACTCGAGGACGCGGTTCGGACTCCGGCGACGCCGCATTAGAGCCGCTTCAGTCTCAAGCCTCAGGATCGCGATGCAACGTCAACTCCTCCTCGTCGCGATACTGCTCCTCGGCTCCCCTGCACAGGCTGCGAACCTCCTGGCTCTGCAGAGCTCACCGCAGTCCCACCCGAACGTCGTCCTCATCCTCATGGACGACCTGGGATACGGTGACCTTGGCAGCTACGGTGTTCCGGATGCGCGTACGCCCAACATCGATCGCCTCGCGCGCGAAGGCGTGCGCCTGACCAACGCTTACGCCAACGGAGCCGTCTGTACGCCCACGCGCGCGGCCCTCATCAGCGGCCGCTACCAGCAGCGCGTCGGACTCGAATGGGTGCTCACCGACTCGGCACCGGACAGGGACCGAGGCCTGCCCGCGACAGGAACGTCGTTGCCAGCGCTTCTCAAGACCAACGGATATGCGACGGGGCTCATCGGCAAATGGCACCTCGGCTGGAAGGCCGAGTTCGGTCCTAACGCCCACGGGTTCGACGAATTCTTCGGGTTCCTGGGCGGCGCCCACGACTACTACACGCGTCCGCCTGGTGGGCCGTCCGATCTTTACGAAAATACGACGCCGGTCGAGCCCACTGGATACCTGACCGATGAGATCACCCGGCGAGCGGTGAGCTTCATCACCCGCCATGCGAGCGGCCCGTTCTTCCTCGAAGTCGCCTACAACGCGGTTCACTGGCCGTTCGAGCCCCCCGATCGGCCCCCCACCCAAGCTGAGCGCAATACGCCACGGCCGCTCCGCCAGATGCCCGACGATTCCGTGCCGGCCACACGCGCGGACTACGTGCGGATGCTCGAGCGCGCCGATCAGGGTGTAGGGGAGATCCTCGCCGCACTCGATCGACTCGGGGTGCCGCGGAACACACTCGTGATTTTCACCAACGACAATGGGGGAGAATGGCTCTCTCGCAACGCGCCGCTGTACCATCGCAAGGCGACACTGTGGGAAGGCGGTATCCGAGTGCCTCTCATCCTGCGCTGGCCCGGGAAGCTCCCGGCGGGGAAAACGTCGGAGCAGGTGGCCATCACCATGGACCTCACTGCGTCGATCCTGGCGGCAACCGGGACGCATGCTCCCGAAGGCTACCGTCCTGATGGGATCGATATCCTTCCCATCCTGAGCGGGGATGCTCCGCTGCTCGAACGCCATTTGTTCTGGCGCATCGCCCGCGCTCAGCGCCAGCAGCGCGCGGTCAGGTCCGGACGCTGGAAGCTACTGGTCGACGCGGGCCAATTCCTGCTATTCGATCTCGGCAACGACCCCGGCGAACGGGTCGATCTCGCTGCCCGGCATCCGGAGCAGGTCGTGATGCTCAAGCGCTTGTTGGCTGAGTGGGAGGGGGACGTCGACCAGCGCTGAGCGCGCTCCGTTGCGACCAGGTAGCGTCATGCCAATATTCATTCAAGGTCGTTCGCCGGACGACGTCCTGGCTCTTCCCTCTGGACACCTCGAGACGCTTGGGCTGACGACAAACTCCTCGTCCTCTCTTCGCTCGTCTCCTGATCGGTCGTTACGCAGTCTTGCGCAACCTGGAGCAGATCGCATGGCTCGAATGACGCAGGCGATGCGCACGGTAATCGGGATTCTGGCCACTGCGGCCTGCTATTATCTGGCGACGCGAACCGCCTGGGTGCTGACTTTTCCCGACAGCAAGGTATCGCTGTTCTTTCCGCCACACGCGATCCTCGTTGCCATTCTGCTGCTCGTCCCCACCCGCCACTGGTGGGCCTATACGCTGGCCGCCGCTTCCAGTCACTACCTCGCGACACAGCAGGCGCATTGGCCGCCGCTTTATGCACTGCAGTGCGAGGCATTCGATGCGGTGAAGTACGTTTTGACGGCCGCCGGAGTCCGCGCGTTCATCAAGTCACCTTTCCATCGCATCACACTTCGTGAAGCCATCATCTTTGTCCTGATTGCGGTGGTCATCGTTCCGTTTGGGACTGCCTTCTGGGGGGCCGCCTTCACCGTCTCCAATCACTTTGGAACGCACTACTGGATCGAGTGGCGCAATCTCGGCATCTCGAATGGAGTGACAGCGATGGTGCTGGTGCCGGTCATCCTGATTGGCGTCCACCGGCTATTCACAAAAGCGGGCAGCGCCCCACCGAGCCGCATTCTGGAAGCATGCCTCCTTGCCGCGGGAATTCTCGCGGTCGGATGGGTCGCCTTCAACCGGGCGCCGGCGGGACCGGACACCTCCCCCGCACTCCTTTATGCACCGGTCCCCCTGCTCATCTGGGCGGCGCTCCGCTTTGGGCCCGGAGGCATCAGCGCCTCCATGCTGGTCATCACGATCCTGGCGATCTGGGGCACGATGCAGGGACGCGGGCCGTTCCTGACCCAAACCCCCGAGGAAAACGCGCTGGCCCTGCAGTTGTTTCTCCTGATGGTGTCCACTCCACTGGTGTTGCTCGCGGTCGCCATCGATGACGAAAGACGGTCGAAGGAGGCCTTGCGGGTGAGCGAGGAACGCATGAGCCTGGCGGCCGAGAGCGCGCAATTGGCGCTCTGGGATTGGGACGCGACGACCGACAGGGTCTGGATGACGGAAGAAGGACGCAAGTTCTTCGGCTTCGAGCTTGGCGAGCCCCTTCACTACGCCGACCTGGCCAGACGGGTCCATCCCGACGATAGCGCCGTGCGCGCGACCGCGATCGAGCACGCGCTGGCGACTGGCGGTTCTTATGAGGTGGAGTATCGCGTCATCCTGCCCGATGGCTCAGTGCGATGGATCGCCGCGCGCGGTCGCAGCCCAAGCCCTGACGCAGGTGACGCGCCTCCGCGAGTACTCGGCGTTTCGATGGACATCACGCGCCAAAAGCAGGCCAGGATCGAGGCGCAGCTGCAGCGCGAGGAGCTGGCGCACCTTTCCCGTGTAGCTTCCCTGAGCACGCTCTCGGGTTCCCTCGCGCACGAGTTGGGCCAGCCGCTCGGTAGTATTCTCAGCAATGCGCAGGCGGGGCAGCGCTTCATGTCGCAGGACGCGCCCGACCTCGCCGAGGTGCGCGCCATCTTTGCCGACATCGTCGGCGCGAATCGCCGCGCCGTTGAAATCATCGACCGCCTGCGCACCATGCTGCGCCGCGGAGAGGGCCTGCTCCAGCCAGTGAGTGTTCAGGAGAGTCGCGACGAACTGCTTCGCATCGCCGGCAGCGATCTCATTGCCCGCGGTGTCGCCGTCTCGAACCTCACCACCGGCGATATCCCCCCGGCCATGACGGATCGCGTGCAACTCCAGCAGGTCCTTCTCAACCTGATCGTGAACGCGTGCGATGCCATGGCATCGAATCGGCCGGAGGACCGCACCCTCACGCTCTTGACTTCCATCGCACAGAACGAGGTGCGCATTGGCGTGCTGGACTGCGGAGTGGGTTTGCCGGACGACGTCGAGACCTTGTTTCAGCCGTTCCATACCACCAAGGCCGACGGCCTGGGCATGGGCCTTTCGATCTGCCGCACTCTGGTGACCGCGCACGGAGGGAGGCTGTGGGCGGAGCGCAGGACCGAGCGCGGCGCCGCCTTCTATGTCGCGCTGCCCCTGGCCCAGGAAAATGCCCCATCGACGCGGCCGCCGTCCGCAACGTCGACGAGCCCATCTTGCGAGGCCGCCAGCCCTGCGGAGCGTTCGTCGCAGGTCATCGAGTCGTCACCTGCATCGAGCTGAACCATCGACACTGGGTTGCACCCAAGGCGCGTCATGCGGTATCCAGCAATCCTCGTTACCACACCAGTCCTCGCGGCCTGCGGCCCGGCTCCCGGCGCCCGCAATGCATCTGATCGGCCTATCACGTCAGTGGATTCCGTCACCCAATTCCTGATCACGGCAGCCGCTACCGACTTTCACGCCCACCGGCCACCACATCCTGCCCGCTTTCGTGACGTGCGTGTCGGGCATGCCAACACTGCCAGTGGAGAAGAGCAGTTTCGACTGTGCGGCGAGTTCCTGCCAGCCCAGGATGAGGGCAAGGCCAAATGGACACCTTTCGTAACGATCAAGACGTCGGGATACGAACAGTGGCTTGGGGCTGAAGCTGCTCGCTTCTGTCAGGACTCCTCGGTCACATGGGACCAGGGGGGCGATCTCTCGTCTTCCTTGCAGAGCCGGCTCGATTCTCTGCGATAGGGTACCGGAGTGCTCACTTCACTTCACACCCACCATTTTCTATGGCCGAGAACAAGACCCAACGCACCAAAGCCAGTGTCGCTGATTTCCTCGCTGCGATCCCCGACCCCCACCGCCAACGCGACGCCAAAGCCCTGGCCGCCTTGATCCGAAAGGCCACCGGTGAGAAGCCCGCACTGTGGGGCTCGAGCATTGTCGGGTATGGGCAGATGACCTACGAGGGCAGAAGTGGACGGGCAGTCGATTGGTTTCCGGTCGGGTTTTCCCCGCGCAAGGCAGCCCTCGTCCTCTACCTCATGGGCGGAGTCAAGGCCAATGCGAACCTCCTCGCAGAACTGGGTCCGCACAAGGTCGGCGGCGGATGTCTCTATCTCCCCCGCTTCGAGGAGATCGACACCAGAGTCTTGACTCGTCTTATCAAGCAGAGCGACAAAGGAAATCGCCTTGTGACCAGGCGAGTCTCCACAAAGGCGACCGCTAAGAAACGCGCTGACTAACCGGGGAGGTGGCGACCGGTGGGTTCAGGCTGGATCTGTTGCGCGTCCTCCTGAGAGCGGCTTGGACGCTCCGCTGCGGGGCAGCCTGACAGTGAATGTTGCCCCCCCGTTGAGGTTCTCGCCGGTGATGGTCCCGCCATGGGCATCGACGATCCTCTGAGCGATCGTCAGGCCTATCCCGAGGCCATTCGATTTCGTCGTGACGAATGGTGTGAACAGCGTTCCGATGACTTCCGCCGACAAACCCGTTCCAGTGTCACCGACTGAGACCTCGACCTCCGCGGCCTTGACCGCACTTCGTATCGTGATGTGACGTTTCTCCGGCGGCGTCTCTGCCACCGCGTCCATGGCGTTCCGTATCAGGTTGACGAGTACCTGCTCCAGGAGCACTAGATCGCCCTCGATGACGCAGGGAGTGGAGGACAGATCGAGGGTCACCTCGATCTTCCGCGCCCGCAAGTCGTGGGCGACCAGGGCGAGGCTCTCATTGATCACGGAGTGGAGGTCGATCGGCTTCCTGTCCAGTTGACGGCTCCGGAGCATTGTCCGATGGCGTTCAATGATCTGCGAGGCAAGAACGGCTTCCGCCTGGATATCGGCCAGGATCTCCTCTGTCGCGTCGGGCACCGCGTGCTTAGCTGTGACCATCATGTGAAGCGCCTCGGCATTGGCCGCGATCGCACTGAGCGGTTGTCCCAGCTCATGCCCTATCCCCGAAGTCAGCGCCGAGATCGTCTCGCGGCGATTGGCATCGGCGGCGAGCTCCAGGTTCCGTCGGCTGTCGATCTCGGCCCGCTGCCGTGCTCGACGCTCGTACAGGAGTCGCGCGATCAGGAGCGATTGCAACAGCAGCGCGCCGATCGCGGCCAGAACCGTGCGCTTGTATTCACCCCACAGGCTTGGGGCCCGAAACTCCACGACGCTTCCAATCGGCAATCGACTCTCGGGGATGTCCCAGCGCCGTAGCTCGCGCCAGTCGAACATTGTTTGACTGGGCGATTGGGGTGGTACTCTGAGACTTGCCGGTGACTCGCCATTCAGGATGCGACCGGCCACCTCGCCTGTGCTGCGACCAAGGGCGCCAATGGACAGCATCGTCCCGCCGACAATCCCATGGCCGAACAGCGAGCTTTGCGCTCCGAACAGGGGGGCATTCGCCGTGGCGTGAAGGGCGGAGAGCACTTGCTCGTCCCCGTACGCCCCGCCCTGCGCATCCGTGCCCATGGTGAGATAGACGATCGCTGAATGGGCTGAAAGGCTCGCGCAGCGGCGCAGGATATCCGGAAGGGACAGCTCGTCGGACCAGATGAACGTCACCCGATCGTGGAATCGTGCGAACTCAGTCTCCAGCTCCTTTTGCCAGAACCGACCGATTGGTCCGGACCCCGCCAGCATGAAGACTTGCCTGGTCTCGGGGAGTACCTGCAGGATGTCGTCGATGAGTCGAGGAAAATCGTTGGCGACCGCCACCGCAGTCTCGTTCCCGCCAAGTGGCGCGTCCTGGAGCCAGCGCGCATCCACTGAGGCGAGAAGGAGCGGCGTCTCGGGGAAAAGCTGCCGCCGATGGATGCGCGCGAATACCGCCGCGGGGCCGCCGACCGTCACGATGAGGTCCGGGGCCGGCCGATCGGCAAACATGGAGCGGATGTAGTCGACGATGGCTTGGTCGGGAGCGCCGACAAACCCCCTCGGGCCCACGACGACCTGAACGACGTTCAAAGGTCTCCCGGCGGGCTGGTCGAGGCCCAGGCGGAACTCGCCGGTGAAATGATCGAGAACCAGGTTCCCGCGGTCGAACGTTTGCAGCAAGAGAACCTGCTTGACCGGGGACTGAGCTTCGCTCGACGCCGCACCGATCATCAACAAGGCTCCCAGCAATGCAGCCCGCAATCCGCGATAAACCTTGTGATCCGGGCGCGTGCTGGCGGCCCGGCCCGTGGCGTCTTGTGCTCTAGCGGAGCCTCGGGCGTGGCTTGAAATCACTGAGTCGGTCATCGGGTTTTGGAACGTATCGCCTGGGTCGAACTTGGCAAGCAGCACCATGGTGCAGTGGATGGATACAGGCACGACCCACTCGGCGGCGAGCCGCCTGACGCGGAGTTGAAGCCGACGGCAGCCTTAAGCAGTTTGGGTAATGGACCCGAATTCCCGTGAGTCCCTCCTGCTGCGGCTCGAGGCGGCAACGCTGACGTGGCGCGGCCCGGCAGTGATGCTGTTTGCACGCGCAGCCTGTGCCGTAGGAGCGCAAGCCGTTGTCGCAGCCGTCTTCGCGCTGCGAGCGTCGCCGACTCCCTGGCATGACGCTGAGCCATGGCTGCCGGTGTACGGGACTTTGATCGACGCTGGGTGCCTGGCACTGCTGTGGCGTCTCACGCGCCGCGAGGGCATCCGCCTGTTCGATCTTATCGGCTTCGAGCGGACGCGTCTCGTCCGCGACACGTTGCTCGGCGTCGCGCTCGTTCCTGCTAGCCTCGTATTCATTCTTGGCGGTATCTACGGGGTCGGTTGGCTTTTGTACGGGACGCTCACGCCGCCGTATCTCTTTGGGCCCCTGCCATTGCCCGCCGCTCTGTATGGCGTGCTGGTGTTCCCGTTCATCTGGGGGCTGACCGAGCAGATGACCTATAACGGGTACCTGCTAGCCCGCTTCCAGGTCCTTGGTCGAAGAACGAGCCTGGCGATCGTATGGGTCGCGTTCGCCTGGTCGCTGCAGCATGCCTTCATGCCCTTGACCTTTGATTCGAAGTTCATGGCTTTCCGCCTGTTCGCATCGGTGCCAAACTCGGTCTTCCAAACGCTCTTGTATCTGCGCCTTCGCCGGTTGGTTCCGCTCACGATTGCGCACGCATTGATGGATGGTGCGAGTGTGCTGATCGGCGTGTTTCTTCCATTGGTGAGGGCATGAGGAGGCCGCCAAAGTGCAATCAGGTTAGATTTGTATACTAGCCATGCGTCAGTCCTGAGCGTGGCTGATTCCCTCACTGGGCAGGACCGATGACTACCGATGCATCGCAGGCCTCCGACCTCAATCCAAGAGACCCCTCGTCGACCCTTACGGACCGGGTCAGGGCCCACGTCGCGGAGACCGGTCGGCTCCTCGACAATCGTGGGCGCGGCACCAATGGCAAGCACAAGCATCTCCGGCCGACTCGCTCGAACAAGAGCGCTGCTTCGCTGACCGGCAGTTTGGATGCTCGAGAGGCCCAATCACTGCAAACGGTCTACCGCGAAATGCGGGGACTGTACCGGAACTATCGCCGAGAGGCTGGAACAGCTGCCGTGCCCGAGCTTCGCTCCGCCGTCGCCGCCTTCAAGCGCGGGCAGAGTCTGACCTCGCTCGTCCAAATCGCCTCCTTTCTGGATGACCGCAAGCTCCTGGCCTGGTGAGACCCGTTTGCTTCCTCCGGGCTGATTCATGGAGCCATGACTACCGATCGCAAGGCCCTGATCAGGGAGTACAAGCAAACGCCACGGTCCATGGGCGTCGGCGCCGTTCGGAACACGGCGAATGGCAGGACCCTCGTCCTGGCAAGCCGTGATCTTACTGCGCTCTTGAACCGGCATCGCGCGCAGCTGCGGCTCAACGCTCACGCCAATCGCGCACTCCAGGCGGACTGGGATACCTTGGGCCCCGACGTGTTCGAGTTCGTCGTGCTGGACACTCTGGCACCAAAGGACATCCCCGACTACGACCCGACTGAGGATCTTCGCACACTGGAAGAGCTCTGGTTGGAGAAGCTCCGTCCATTTGAGCCTGCCGGGTACCATCGCCAGAAGGCATGAACGGCCGTCTCACATGAAAAGGACGAAGAGGATGAACGCAAAGACCATTGGTGTAGCAGTCGCGGCCGCGCTTATCACAACCACAATTCCCGCCCACGCCCAGAGCGACAAGGAAGTGCAGGAGGTGATCCAGGAGTTCGAGAAGGGCGACCCGGGGATGAAGGGCTGGTTCGCAGACGCCTACGGGTATGCCGTGTTCCCCACCGTGGGCAAAGGCGCCGTCGGTGTCGGAGGCGCACGCGGCAAGGGGCTGGTATACGAGCGCGGCACGCTGATTGGGAAGACCACGCTCACGGCAGTGACCGTGGGACTCCAGCTCGGCGGTCAGGCCTTCCGGGAGGTGATTTTTTTCAAGGACAAGACCGCCCTGGATGATTTCACGCGGGGCAACTTCGAGTTCGAGGCCGGCGTCTCGGCAGTAGCCCTCAAGGAGGGTGTGTCGGCAGACCTCGGCTACAACAAAGGAGTGGCAGTCATGACCGCCACCAAGGGCGGCCTCATGTACGAGGCCTCGGTCGGCGGCCAGAAGTTCTCGTTCGAAAAAACCAAGACATAGCCGCCGAACCGCCGAACCGCCGAGTCGCTAGCCGCTAGTTCCAGTCGTCGATCTTCAAGTCATCCGGCGAAGGCCTGCCCTTCCCGGTTTCCACAAAGTCCCTGTTTCCCGCCGACCTTCGACGATCCGGTCGTGTCCCGGGTCCACCACGCTGCCACGCCCTGCGCGCTCGCAAGCGCCGCCTAGCCTTCGACTATTTCCACAAACGCCTTCAACCTCGCTGCCGCCCTGTCCCACTGCGCCGAGACCTGATCGATGTACTCCCGCGCGACCTCGAGGCGTTTGAGATCCAGCGAGAAGACATGCTCGCGGCCCTCCTTGGTGTCTCGCACGAGGCCCACCTTCCCTAGTGCGTGCAGGTGCCGGGTGATCGCCTGGCGGGTCATCCCGCTCCCCTCGCTCAAGCGAGTGATCGAGAGCGGACCTTCCGTAGACAGGCGGCGCACCAGGCTGAGCCGGGTGGCGTCGCCCAGTGCGGCGAACACCGGGGCCGCCTGGCGCGCTGCACCGCCCCGGCTACCCGACATAACTCGCCAGCTTCTTGGACTGGCCAGTCCATCCCGCCTCGTTCATCCGGAACGCTTCAGCCCGTCGCGTGCTGGGGAGCCGGTCGAAGCCGGACTCAGTGATCGTCACCGCGGTACCACCCGGCGTCTCTTCCAGCCGGAATTCGACCAGGGTGGTCGGCTCCGCCGAGTAATCGACCTCGGGATTCATCGGGTAGGGATGCCAGCGGTAGGAGAAGTAGCCCTCGGGTTCGATCCGCTCGACCTGCATCTCCAGCGAGACGTGCTCATATCCCGTGATGGTGAGTCGGCCGAAAACGGTGGCGCCTGCGGTGAACGGGCGGTCCAGCTTCATACCGAACCAGGTGCCGAACTCGTTTGCATCCGAGATCGCTCGCCAGACCCGGGAGCGCTTGGCACTTACCTCGAAACGCTTCTCGATCCGGTCGGTGGTCTGGGGTTGGTCGGTGGTGGCGGTCATAAGTCGTTGTCACTCCTGTCAATCGGTTGCGGTGGCTCGCTAACGTGCAACATTTACGTTGCCTATTATAGGGCAGACCCTGTAAATGAGCAACTGTTGTGTTGCGCTTCTCTGGGCCGCCGGCCGAGCCTGACCGGCACCTTTCGCAACGCGCCAACTCTTGCAAGGATTCCGGGTCCAACTCAAGTCAACAGGTTTCGATGAGCCCAAAGAAAAACACGCGGAAGTCCGCGAAGAGCACCACCGGGACCGGCAAGAAGTTCAAGGGATTCACGGATGAAGAACGACTCGCGATGAAGGAGCGGATCCAGGAGCTGAAGGGGGCGGATGGGGAAAGTTCTGTCCTCGCGAAGATCGCCGCTATGTCGGAACCGGATCGCGCGATGGGCAAGCGGCTCCATGCGATCATCAAGGCCAGCGCACCCGCTCTCTTGCCAAGGCTCTGGTACGGGATGCCCGCCTATGCCAAAGACGGGGAGGTCGTCTGCTTCTTCCAAAGCGCGCAGAAATTCAAGACGAGGTACTCGACGTTTGGCTTCAGCGACAAGGCGAACCTCGACGACGGCGCTATGTGGCCGACCGGCTTCGCCCTGAAGGAGTTGACTGGCACTGAGGAGGCGAGGATCCGCGCGCTCGTCCAAAAAGCAACCACCGGCTCCCCCTGACCAAAGAACCTGGGAGTCAGTTCGGCGCTCCACGAGCCAATTCGGGCCAATTCCGCGCCTCATCAGGTCGAACAGCGGAACAAAGACTTGTGGACACCTAACAATGAAGGAATCCCATGACTGCTGTAGCCGTTAACCCAAATCAGGCGCTCTGGGAAAAAGGAGACTTCACCCGGATCGCGGCCAGCATGCGCGAAAGCGGCGAGGCCCTCGTTCGGCACATTGGCGTCCGCCGCGGACAGGAAGTCCTGGACCTTGGCTGTGGCGATGGAACCACCGCGTTACCTGCCGCCCAGGTTGGTGCCAACGTCCTCGGCGTGGATATCGCCCGGAATCTGGTCGAGGCTGGGAACCGACGGGCCGAGTCGCTCGGCCTGGCCAACTGCAGATTCCAACAGGGCGACGCCACGAACCTCGAGCTGATTCCGGATCGCGCGTTTGACATAGTCGTGAGTGTCTTCGGCGCCATGTTCGCTCCCAAACCCTTCGACGTGGCCAAGGAAATGGTGCGCGTGACGCGCCCGGGCGGACGGATCGTCATGGGCAATTGGATTCCGAACGACCCCACGCTCGTCGCCCAGATTCTGCGGATCAGCTCCGCCTATACCCCGCCGCCTCCCGAGGGCTTCGTCAGTCCGATGACCTGGGGCGTTGAGAGCCATGTCGTGGAGCGCTTTGCCGCCGCCGGCATCCCAGCAGAGCAGATCTCATTCGTTCGCGACACCTTCACCTTCCGTTTCGCCGGATCGCCGGCGGAATTCCTCGATGAGTTCAGGAGATATTACGGTCCGACGATGAATGCCTTCGACGCGGCGGAGAAGAACGGGCGCGCCGCGAGCCTCCAGGCCGAACTGGAGCAGTTGTTCACCGCTCAGAACACGAGCGCGAATGGTACGATGATTCCGGCCACGTTCCTGCGGATCGAAGTGACCTGCTAACGCGCCGCTCTCGATACGGGCCTGATACCATCGGACAATTGACCCGGCTCATTTCCGCTGGTAACTATGGCGCGACAGGTCCATCGACCTGTCGCGTCCGGTTCAAGTAAAGGTAGCACGCGCGCCGTCGGGAAGCGGTCAAGGCCGCTGACCTTGGGAAGGAGAAACGGGTATGGGAAGCAGCCGAAGGTGGGCGATCGCAGTCGTGACGGCACTCATGAGTGTCTCGGGCGCTGGCGCCCTGTCAGCCCAGGACAAGTACAGCGTGAAGGTGCCGGGTGGGCTCGCATTCTCGGAGTTCAAGGGATACGAAAACTGGCAGCTTATCTCCGTCAGTCAGGACGGCGGCCTGCTTGCCGCGATCCTCGGCAATCCCACGATGATCGACGCTTACAAAGCCGGCATTCCTGGCAACGGCAAACCGTTCCCTGACGGCTCCAAGATGGCGAAGATCCACTGGAACCCGACCAAGATGTCGGTGTTCCCCCAGGCGACGGTGCCGGGCACCCAGCACGACGTCGATTTCATGGTGAAGGACAGCAAGAGGTTCGCCGACAGCGGTGGGTGGGGATGTGCCGTGTGCGAGTATGACACCACGTCCCACGCGTTCACGCCCGGCACCACGGCTGACAGCCCGCCGCAGGCGAACGATGCCAAATGCGGCTTCGGGTGCCATACGATCGTGAAGAACAGGGACTATGTCTTCACGGACTACGGGCCGCGCTGATTCAACGTCACCGCTTCGCGGATCAGAGCCTTGAAGGAAGCCTCATCGATCTTCTCGCCTTCGCGGAAATCGATGGCCCGCCTGGTGTTTCCTTCAAGGCTCGAGTTAAAGAGCTTCCTGGGGTCCTTCAACTGGGCGCCTTTGGCGAAGGTCAGCTTCACGACGCTCTTGTAACTCTCGCCGGTGCAGATCAATCCGTCGTGCGACCAGACGGGCCCACCCCATTTCCACTCCTCCACCACTCCCGGGTCCGCGTCCTTGATCAGAGCTCGTAGTCGAGCGAGCTTCTTGCCTCGCCAGTCATCCAGCTCCTTTATCCTCCCGTCTATGAGTTGAGAGGGAGACCCGCCTTTCGGCTCCGCGCTGCCCTTTTTCATATCGCTTCATCCCTTCCTTCGAGTTGTTCTTCTCTCGGGCCCATGCGTTCAGGCGTCGCGTCGTCCACTACGCCACCTGGCGGCATACGGCAGCACGAACAAATACAGACCGGTGACCGCGAGCAAGGCAAGCGGAAACAGCGGCACGTAGCTCACCCAGACGAGAGGCTTCTCCTGTCTCAAGGCGACGAACGTGACGATGACAGACAACGTGAAGACAATGGCCAGCCAGCGGTGGGTTTGCCGAACCCAATGGTTCCAATTCACTGAGACCTCCTCTCCGGATTGGGCGACGATGGATGGTCAGCTCGGAATGTCCTTACCGAATTGCCTGGCGTACTCCGCATTCAGCCGTTGCCAGCCCTCGAACTGAATGGTCTCGGGGCCGGCGATGCGTCCAATCGGCTGCCCGCCGAGCAGGCGGTCGAGCACATCCAGGCAGATGTGCCAGCCTGCAGCACCCCACGAGATGAAGCGGCGATCGATGTTGTGCCAGAGGGTCAGGCGGGTGCCGCTGCCGAGCGGCTCGAGCTCCCACCGGAGGTCGCCGCCACCCCAGCTGTACTCGAGCAGCCTCGGCGCCTCGGCCCGCTTCACCGTGGTCTCGGAGACCTGCGGCGT
>Ga0157378_10001550_pt1 | contig 20758 bp, 13 predicted proteins | sample M65metaG_FD_115309 | JGI IMG/M metagenome (GOLD analysis project Ga0157378, IMG submission 115309) | Miscanthus rhizosphere microbial communities from Kellogg Biological Station, Michigan, USA - M6-5 metaG | ecosystem: Host-associated > Plants > Roots > Rhizosphere > Soil | place: USA: Michigan...
CCATTTAAAGGAAGCCTTCTTGAATAGGGCGGGAAACAAAACTGCAACCCCAAACCGCTCAAATAAATATCTGGGCAATGGGATGAAAATGAAAATTCCAATGAATACCCTTAACAGGCTCCGCGTTTTTCGTAGAAAGTTTTTCAGGTAGGGAAAAAGGAAATAACCGATAAAGAAAGCAAAGGAAGAATACACAATCACGAGGTTGCGCAGGTAATAATAAAAGGCATCCATCCGGAGTAGCGACACAAACGCGTGCACTATCCCCCAAGAGATGAAAAGAACCACACAGATGCTAATTTGGTCGTTGGAAATTCGAAATCGCTTGTATGCAAGTGTGGTAAGTCCGGCTAGTGCAATCAACTCATTAAAGAGAAATACTTTTTCGAAGAACCATGGTGCAATAATATAAAGCAGGCAGATAGTGAAAATGATGTGCGCTATGGTTTCTTTTTTGATCATGCAGGAGAACTCCTTTCCTTCTCCACCACCATGATGGAATTAAAATACATTGACTTATTGCGAGGTAGCACCAATGAAATAATCGAGCCAAATACGTTGATCGGAACAATGAATATTAGTGAAACCACGTACCCCACTCTTCCGAATCTTTTGAAGAGCTCAAAAAAATATAATGCCCAAAGTTGAAAGTTCACTTTTACAAAGTTGCCACTTTTCTCAATTTGCAGAACCTTGAATCCACATCTCTCTAACAAGGCCTGTAGTCCAACCGAAGTATATCGAGCATAGTCGAACGGCAACTCGTGCTCGTTCCAACAAAAGGGAACCGTGATCAATCCAACTGCCCCACTCTTCAAAACGCGGTTAATTTCACGCAGCAACGGCTCAGGAACAAATACGTGCTCAAAAACTTCGCTACAGAACAAAGAATCAAAGCTGCCATCAGGAAAAGGAATATGCTCGCCGTCATAATAAACATCAACACGGGAAAGCGAATGATCATGGCCACTCTTTTCTATATCAACACCAATGTATTCTTTAACGGAAAACAAATTTTCATATGGCTTTCTGCCACACCCAAAATCGAGCAACTTTCCATTTAAAAGTGGAGCGAATCGTTTGATGTTCTTAAAGAGCGAGCGTCGAATAAAAAAAAATGGGTTGATAAAAATGCTCAAGAGTCCAGGCTGAAAGCTCTGTTGTTTTAAGAAAGAGATCAGCTTGCTATCCTGCATGAGAAGTCATTATTGATATCAGATTCTGAATTTCCTGAAGTGTAAAAGTAGGAGTATTAGCCCAAGCAAAACCATACTCAATACATAGTAAGTTCCCGTGTCTTCAAAATAAAATCGTATCACCAAAGGCACCGCTAGAAACAAACTGCATTCAGCAAGGAATAAAATCCGCTTAACCACCCTTTCTCTCTCAGTTGCGATCCACACCAAACCACACACCCATATAAATTCGCCAATACAAATGGCAACGCCCAAAGGAACGGGTGAAGTTTTAAAATAGGAGAAAACGATTGCGGAAACGATCATTGCACCGGCAGCAATCACACTAACTAAAGAATACGGAATATCTTTTTTCTGCAACAACGCGCTGGTGGACATACTAAGAAAAAAAGAATAGATCACTGCACCGATGCCTAGCATTAAAAAATAATCCTGATGTGGCAATGCTGCTGCTCCAAAAAATAATTGAATAAATGCATGTGGAAAGAAGATAACGGAAGACAGAAATAAAAGAGAAAGGAGGATGGACAATTGATCTACTTTAAAACATACGCTTTCACTCAGCATATCCTTAACAAAAGCCTGGTGAATAATGCGCAATACTCCTTTATACAATACATAAAATTTCAGTCCTGCAAAAGCAATAGTTACTGTATCACTCTGGTAGAAGTATGGAGCGACCAACACTAATCCAAGCCCGATCATATAAAGCGAAATGGTGGCCATCCCCAGCGGAAAACTTTGAAGGTAAAGTTTCAAACTACTAAATGCTGGCTTAAAAAAATATCCTACCCGCAGGTAGCGACTGATAAGAAAGTTTGTCAATAGGTAAGTTGCGAAAATTGAAACAACATATACAATGCCCGCATAAGAAGGCTCGATATACGCGGATATTAAAACACAAGTGAAGGGAATCGTGAGTCGCAAACAAGAAATGATGGAACCAAATACCGGGAAGCCTCTTGCATATAGCGCATATTCTCCACTGCAAGCCACTACAGGTGCCAGAAGAAAGATGAAGTAATATTGATTGAAAACTAAACCTATTATGGCAATGATCATTAAGAGGGAGAAACTGATCCTGGCTGATTGTATATGCGCATATTGTTTCTTCCAATCTTCAGAGAGTGCGAGATCCCTGATAGCTGCGGATTGAAGGCCAAATGCTATCGCATTTAAAATAAACATGAACAGTGAATCAAGTTGCGCTATTGCAACCGATGGTTCTCCGCTGCTAATGTTGGTTAGAAGCTTAATAACGAATATCGAGTACAATTGTCCAAAGCCCGTGAAGATGCTTATAATGAGAATCCTCCTTAACATATTAATACCACAAGATAACGGTTGAAGGCACAAGATTCACGGCACAAGGCACAAGTAAGACTCAAGGCTCAAACACCATAAGCCAAGGAAGCATAAACATGGAAGTCTGTCGAAGATTTTATATTTGCTTCGATTTCTTGTTTTATCTCCTTGGCTCTTAAATCTTGAACCTTTCTTGTGCCTTGTACCTTGTGCCTTGTGCCTTATACCCGTGGCTCCCATCCCGCTTCATAAGTTCTTCTCCAAAGTTTCATCGCATCGTTGTCATTGAGGATATGACCATTTGTTGCGTCACAATGCAAAGTCCTGCCAGTCCTTTGGGCAATATTAGCGAGATGGCAAAGCAAAATACTTTTGCTTGCTTCGTCAACCGGGGAATTAATCTTGGTATTCCCCCTAATGCCCTCGATAAAATTGTTGAAATGATATAGATCCAGGTTTCCACTCGCACTTACTGGATTATTGGGGTCTGCTTCTACTTCTGATTTAACTTCCTTTACCACTTTATTTCTCTCGTCGAAGATGGTGTAATCTCCGCCACCTTTATTGAGAAGCGCACCCTTATCACCATAAATCACAAAGCCACGACCTGCACCTTCCACTGGAAAATTATTGCAGCTCCTGCTTTCCCACGCAATCGACTTTTGCTTACCGAATTCAAAACTTGCCACCTGGGTATCTGGTGTCTCCCAGTCATCCTTATACGCATATCGACCGCCGGCTGAAGTAACTTTTGTAGGATAATCTACCCCAAGGAACCAACGACAACAATCCAATTCATGGGTGCCGTTGTTGCAGGCTTCTCCCGTTCCCCAGTGCCAGAACCAATGCCAGTTATAGTGAACAAGGTTGTCCAAATATGCCTTGCGCGGTGCAGGGCCTTGCCAGAGATTGAAGTCAAGTGTTGACGGTACCGGAATCTTTTTTCCATATCCAATCGACTTCCGGTTGTTCGTATACCATGCCTTGGCGAAATAAGGATTACCAATCGCACCATTGCGCACTTGTTGTACGGCATCTATCAATGTAGGCATTGACCTTCTTTGATTACCCATCTGGATCAGCTTGCCATGCTTATGAAAGGCCTGCGATATCAGCTCACCCTCATATGGATTATGGCCACAGGGTTTTTCTACGTAAACATGTTTCCCATGTGAAACGCCGAGGATAGCTGCAGGTGCGTGCCAGTGATCAGGCGTGGCAATGAGCAATGCATCGAAATCTTTTTTTGTCAGGAGTTGGCGAATATCCTTTACCACAGTTGGTTTGCGCGTTGCATCCTTAACGGCATCCAATCCATTTTGAATGGCCTTCTCTTCAACGTCACATATGTAAGCCACTTCAACGTTGGGCAAACTCGCAAATGATTTTGCCAGGTACGCGCCTCTACTGTTAACGCCCATGGCAGCCAGAATGACTTTGTTGCTCGGGGCATTTTTACCGAATACAGGAAATTTCAAAATAGTTACGCCGGCAAATGCGGCGCTGGTATCTTTTACAAATTCTCGTCTGTCCATAATGGTGATATGATGAATTTATTTTGGAAGATCTCAATGTTTATTCGCGGCCTAATTCATTTCGAAGCCTTGCCCCCACGGGGCAAGGAAGACGTCTGTATTTGCTGCCTATCGTCTTCTGTAAACTGCAAACCGTAAACTGCAAACGGTCAACCGTCAACTGTCAACTGTAAACTGTCAACTGTAAACTGTAAACCGTAAACTGTAAACCATCATCTCAATTCCCGTATCTTAATACTCCGATAACTCACCTCATTCCCGTGATCTTGTAACAAAATCTTCCCCGCCTTCGCTTCTCCGAAGTTTGGCCATACCTTGTATTTGCTGATCGCCACAAGGTCGCGGTACTCTTTCGAACCACGCTCATACTCGAGAACTTTTATTCCATTAAGATAGTGTTCAACGTGATTATTTGGATATACAACAATTCTACCCGTATTCCATTCACCGGGCCCATGAGTAAACCTGTCTTGTTTCGACGCAGGAATCAGATCATATAAAGATGACATCGTTCGATTACCATTCCGTCCCAATTTCGCATCAGGATGCAGTTTATCGTCGAGCACTTGATATTCCAGTCCAATTGCAGAGCCAGGATTATTTTCCTTTAGTGTCACAAAATATTTTACACCACTATTTGCGCCAGGTGTAATCTTGAAATCGAATGAAAGATCAAAGGCACTATAATCTTTTTCTGTCACAATATCGCCACCGTTGGTAGACTCAGCACCAGAAGAAGCTTCCACGGTAATCGTTCCATTTTTTATTGTCCAGCCTTTCTCCGGAAATCCAGGTTTGTAAGCGGCCTTCCATCCTTTTGAGCTTACTCCATCAAAAAGCAGTTGCCATCCATTGCGCTTCTCTCCTTCCGACAAATAATTCGGAATGTAGTTCACTATATAGGCGTTCTTCGGTATATCATTATTTGCCTTAGCTAATGGCCTGATGCGAATATTTCTCCAATGAATTTTTCTTCCGGCAAATTTTGGATCAGTTATGCGGTGCACTTGTAGAGCGATAAATCCTGAGTGATCAACCGTGTCAATAACATATGCCGCAGGAACGCCGTTGATCCAGGTGCGAATGCTATTCTTCACGCATTCAACTCTTACCTTATTGTATGCATACGGCTTATATGCTTTCTGCGCCTCGGGATTCAGCGTTAATGGATATAACCAATCCCGCCTTCCTTCATCGTACAATCCACCTGTCCATCTTCTTGACGATGGATCCAATTCATATTGATATCCGTATACTTTGCCATTGCCATTGTTACCCTTCGGATCAAAATGACTCCGTATCTGAATACCAGAATTAGAGGTGCTATCGTCGATTTTTACTTCCAATTCCAGTTCAAAGTCAGCATATTCCTTTTCGGTAACAATAAAACTATTCACAGGGGAGGCTGGGTCCGTAATACCAACAATAGCTCCTTCCTGTATTTCATACGGGGCGGTTCCTGCTATTTTTTTCCATCCTTTGAGGGTCTTTCCATCAAAGAGATTTGTCCATCCACTTTGTTGCGCATAAGTACCTAACCCTATTGATATGCAAGCTAATGCGGCGAAGAAATGTTTCATGAAGGCTTCAAATTTTAGAGCATGAATGTATAGAATTGGCGCGAATCTGAGGTAGTCCAAATGCCCGCCAGATTAAAGCAAATTGGCCGATCATTATTTGATTTTGACTTGTTGATAAGAAATTTTTTTAACCCCCCATTTCTTTGTAATTTCAAGCCGTTGCTTGCGCTATTGTTGGAATTCGTTCTACAATAGTTTTTTTTTATTGAAGACTATCCAAAAGGTAAGTGATAATATGGCAAGTAACAAAGGATTATATCATCCCTCCTTCGAACATGATTCCTGCGGTATTGGTTTCGTTGCAAACATTAAAGGCAATAAGAGTCACCAGATCATTTCTGATGCATTAACGGTATTGGAAAATATGGAGCACCGCGGTGCATGCGGCTGTGAAAGCAATACCGGCGATGGTGCAGGTATTATGCTGCAAACGCCTCATGAATTTTTCTTTGAAGAATGTTTGAAATCAGGCGTGCACCTCCCCTCTTATGGGAAATACGGAGTGGGGGTCATTTTCTTTCCAAAGGAAATAAGACTGCGCGAAGAATGTCGTGACATATTTAATCGTGCTGCCGAAAAAATGGGCATGGAGATTTTGCTGTATCGTAAAGTGCCAGTGAATCCTGATGGCATTGGCCTTACAGCGCTCAGCGTAGAGCCCGAAATAGAACAGGTATTTATCGCCAGCCCTGACCATGTAAAAAATCCTGATGAGTTCGAGAGAAAATTATTTGTGCTGCGCAACCATGCGAGTCACTTAATCAATAATACTGTTCGCAAAGACGCAATCGGTTTTTACATTGCTTCCCTCTCCTACAAAACGGTTGTATATAAAGGTCAATTGACCAGCTTACAGGTAAGAAGTTATTTCCAGGATCTTAGCAACAAAAGAATCGTATCTGCCTTTGGTTTGGTGCACTCAAGATTTGCCACCAATACATTTCCGTCCTGGAAACTCGCGCAACCCTTCCGCTTCATTGCCCATAACGGTGAGATCAATACGTTGCAAGGAAATCTGAACTGGCTAAAGACAAGTGAAAAAGGATTTACATCTTCCCACTTCACAAAAGAAGAAATGGAGATGCTCCTTCCGATTGTAACAGAAGGACAATCTGATTCTGCTTGTCTCGATAACATGATTGAATTATTGATGCATACAGGAAGGTCGTTGCCTCATGTGATGATGATGCTTATCCCCGAAGCATGGGATGGTAATGACCTGATGGATCCTGTAAAGAAAGCATTCTATGAATTTCATGCGTGCTTGATGGAGCCGTGGGACGGTCCCGCATCAATTTCGTTTACAGATGGAAAAGTGATTGGAGCGACCCTGGACAGGAATGGTTTAAGACCATCGAGGTATTGCGTCACTCATGATGACCGCGTAATTATGGCATCTGAAACTGGCGTGCTGCCAGTTCATCCTTCACTCATTAAAGAGAAAGGAAGATTGCAGGCAGGTAAAATGTTTGTGGTTGACCTGGAGCAGGGCCGTATCATCAGTGATGCTGAATTGAAACAAACTATTTGTTCGCAAAAACCATATGGCGACTGGTTAAATAAATATAAGATCAGGTTAGAAGAACTGCCTCAACCGAGAGTGATGTTCACACACCTTGAACATGATCAGGTGTTTAAATATCAAAAGGCTTGTGGCTATACTACTGAAGATCTTGAATCCATTATAATGCCAATGGCCCTTGACGGCAAGGAGCCCGTTGGATCAATGGGGAGTGATGTTCCTCTCGCCGTGTTAAGTGATCAACCACAACACCTCAGTAGTTATTTCAAACAATTATTTGCGCAGGTTACCAACCCGCCAATTGATCCTATCAGGGAACGATTGGTGATGTCACTCGCAACTTTCGTTGGTAATATCGGCAACATGTTGATCGAAGATCCGCTGGCGTGTCATACCGTAGCTCTTCGTCATCCGATCCTCAGTAACCTCGAGTTGGAGAAATTGAGAAGTATCGATACCGGAGTGTTCCAGGCAAAAACCTTACAAACTTATTTCCGCGCCGACGGTAAGCCCGGTTCTCTTAAGAAGGGTCTCGAGAGATTATGCCGATATGCGGAAGACGCAGTGAATGATGGATTTGAAGTGTTGATCCTCTGCGATCGCGCAGTGGATTCAGATCACGCGTCAATTCCTTCATTGCTGGCAACCGCTGCAGTGCATCATCACCTGATCAGAAAGGGAATGCGCGGACAGGTGGGCATTGTTGTAGAAGCAGGCGATGTTTGGGAAGTTCATCATTTCGCATGTCTTATTGCATTTGGCGCAACTGCTATCAACCCATATCTCGCTCTTTCTTCCATCAGGGATATGAAAGAAAGTAAGAAGATTCAAACGGAGTTGCTGGAAGAAGAACTAAAGAAGAACTATATAAAGGCAGTGAATGATGGGCTGTTGAAGGTGTTCTCTAAAATGGGAATCTCTACTTTACAGTCTTATCAAGGCGCGCAGATTTTTGAGATCATTGGATTGAATAAAGAAGTTGTTGAGAAATATTTCAGGGGAACAGTTTCAAGAATCGAAGGCATGGGCCTGGATGAAATTGCAAAAGAAACACTCGTAAAACATTTCTTCGCGTTTAATGAAAAAGATATTCCAGTTGATCGTTTACCTGCTGGAGGAATTTATCAATGGAAAAGAAAAGGAGAATTTCATCTTTTCAATCCGCAAACCATTCACTTGTTGCAGTATTCGACAAGAATGAATGACTATAAACTTTTCAAGAAATATTCCAACCTCGTTAATGAACAAGGCGAAAAAGCCTGCACATTAAGAAGCTTGTTTGAGTTCAAGAAGAATCGTCCATCTATTCCTATTGAAGAAGTTGAACCGGCGGAAAGCATTTACAAACGGTTTGCGACAGGCGCCATGTCTTTTGGATCCATCTCATGGGAAGCGCATTCCACACTGGCGATTGCGATGAACCGACTTGGAGGAAAAAGCAACACAGGTGAAGGCGGTGAGGACGAGAAAAGATATGATCGGCTTTCTAACGGCGATTCAATGAGAAGCGCAATCAAGCAGGTAGCTTCAGCGAGGTTTGGTGTTACCAGTTTGTATTTGACTGAAGCAGATGAATTGCAAATCAAAATGGCGCAGGGTGCAAAGCCTGGAGAAGGTGGACAATTGCCCGGTCATAAAGTAGACGAATGGATCGGAAGAGTTCGTCACTCAACTCCTGGTGTTGGTTTGATTTCTCCTCCACCACATCATGATATTTATTCAATCGAAGATCTCGCACAATTAATCTTTGATTTGAAGAATGCAAATCGTGCGGCAAGAATAAGCGTGAAGCTCGTATCTAAAGCAGGAGTAGGAACTATTGCAGCCGGTGTTGCAAAAGCAAAAGCAGATGTGATTTTGATTTCCGGTCACGATGGCGGCACGGGAGCTTCTCCAATCAGTTCTATCAAACATGCAGGTCTGCCCTGGGAATTGGGTCTGGCTGAAACGCATCAAACACTTGTACGAAATAGATTGCGTAGCAGAGTTATTGTGCAGGCAGACGGACAATTAAGAACAGGGAAGGACATTGCAATTGCTGCACTATTAGGTGCTGAGGAATGGGGCATAGCTACCGCGGCATTGGTTGTTGAAGGTTGTATCCTGATGCGCAAGTGTCATATGAATACTTGTCCCGTAGGCGTAGCCACCCAAGATCCTGAATTGAGAAAGCGATTCAATGGTAATGCAGATCATGTCGTAAACTTTTTCAAATTCATTACCGAAGAGCTGAGAGAGATCATGGCGGAGTTAGGATTTAAAACGGTGAATGAAATGATTGGCCAGGTTGAGAACCTGGGAGTAAGAGAGAACATCACTCATTGGAAATATTCAAAGCTTGATTTGTCGCCTGTTCTTTACAAAGAACCAGCTTCATTGTACACAGGCTTGCATAAGATGGAAGAACAAGATCATGGCTTGGATGAATTGCTCGATTGGAAGTTATTAGAAAAGGCGAAGCCTGCATTGGAAAATCGCGAAAAAGTGACGGGCATATTTGACATTAAGAACACGGATCGTACGGTTGGATCCATTCTGTCGAATGAAATTACCAAGAAATGGAAGGGAGGCGGATTGCCTGCTGATACCATTCATTACAAATTCAATGGTACTGCCGGACAAAGTTTTGGCGCTTTCAATACACGCGGTGTTACGCTTGAACTGGAAGGCGATGCAAATGATTACTTCGGTAAAGGACTAAGTGGCGCGCGATTGGTGATTTATCCTTCGAGAGAGGCAAGCTATGTTCCTGAAGAAAATATCATCATTGGAAACGTTGCTTTTTATGGAGCAACATCTGGTGAAGCTTTTATCCGTGGTAAAGCAGGTGAACGTTTTTGTGTAAGGAATTCCGGAGTGCATACCGTTGTTGAAGGAGTAGGTGATCATGGATGCGAGTATATGACTGGTGGAACTGTTGTGATTCTCGGCGACACCGGAAGAAATTTTGCAGCCGGAATGAGCGGAGGCCTTGCCTTTGTGTATGATGTAAAGGGAAATTTCCTGAGCAATTGTAACCAGGAGATGGTGGATTTGGATCCACTTACCAAAGAAGACATCTGGCATTTGCAGGACATGATCCTTCGTCACTATAATTATACGGGTAGCACTGTGGCAAAATTTGTTTTGGACGACTTCGAGAACCAGTTGAAGAATTTCATCAAAGTTTTCCCGAGAGATTTCAAACGGGTTCTTACCGAAACAAAAACAGAACTCGTGAAAGTGCACAAGTAAAACTAAAACTGTTTGATGTTTGAGGTTCGAGGTTTGAAGTTTTCAGAACCTCTCTTCAGAAAGCATCAAACATCAAACAACATCAAACTTCAAACCTCAAACAATAAATGGGTAAGCCAACAGGATTTTTAGAATTCACACGTGAGTTACCGGATAAGCGGCCGGTGCGAGAAAGATTGAATGACTACAATGAATTCATTCAACGCTATACTGATCAGAAGTTGAATCAGCAGGCAGCGCGTTGTATGAACTGTGGAATTCCATTTTGTCATCATGGGTGTCCATTAGGGAATGTAATTCCTGAATTCAATGACGCCGTATACCGGAAGAATTGGAGAGAGGCTTATGATATCCTATCTTCTACAAATAATTTTCCTGAGTTTACAGGAAGGATTTGTCCGGCGCCATGCGAAACCGCATGCGTACTTGGAATAAATCAACCCGCAATTACAATTGAAGAAATTGAGAAGCACATTATAGAGATCGCATTTGACAATGGTTTTGTACAGCCGAAGAAGCCAAACCTCAGAAGCGGTAAAAAGATCGCTGTAGTTGGTTCGGGACCTGCAGGACTAGCTGCCGCTGCGCAATTGAACTATGCAGGACATTCTGTAGTAGTATTTGAGCGCGATGATGCACCGGGCGGTTTACTCCGATATGGAATTCCCGATTTTAAATTAGAGAAATGGGTGATTGATCGCAGGATTTCTCTAATGGAAGATGAAGGAGTAGTATTTAAATGTAATGCGCATGTTGGAGTGAATGTTGGAATAAATGATTTACTGCGCGAGTTTCATGCTATCGTTCTGGCAGGTGGTTCAACTGTTCCAAGAGATTTAAAAATTCCAGGCAGGGAATTGAAAGGTGTACACTTTGCTATGGAATTCTTAAAACAACAAAACAAACGCGTAGCAGGAAAGACTCCTTTCGCTGATGCGAATATCGAGAGTAACATTTATCATGAAGATATTTTTGCCTCCGGAAAAAATGTGGTGGTGATTGGTGGAGGGGATACCGGAAGTGATTGCGTAGGAACATCCAATCGTCACAAAGCAGCTTCGGTCACACAATTCGAATTGTTACCAAAACCGCCAGTAGCACGTGGTGATTATATGCCATGGCCAACATATCCAATGGTTCTGAAAACTTCCAGTTCGCACGAAGAAGGTTGCGAAAGGCATTGGGCCGTTGCAACAAAAGAATTTGTTGGCGATGGAAATGGCAACCTGAAAGCATTGAAGATTGTTGACCTGGAGTGGAAGATAACCGGCGATGGACGACCAGCTCAATTTGTTGAGGTACCAGGAAGCGAAAGAGAGATGCCTTGTGAATTGGCTTTACTTGCAATGGGATTTGTACATCCTGCGCATGAGGGCTTGATCAATCACCTAGCCGTTGATCTTGATGAGCGCGGAAATGTAAAAGCAGGCGAAAATTCTTATCAAACAAACATTCAGAAAATATTTACAGCAGGTGATATGCGCAGGGGCCAGTCGCTTGTTGTATGGGCCATTAGTGAAGGAAGAGAATGTGCGAGAAAGGTGGATGAATTTTTATCAGCCAAGAATTCTCTGCTCGAAAGAAAAGATCAGAACATTTTACTCTCTGCTTAAATTTCAGGTATATCCTGATTGCTGTTGCTTGCAGCAAAACGAACACGAAGAGAATTGTCTTCGTGTTTTTTTATTACAAGATTCATCAGTGCGAAGAGCGGCTCGCGGCTTGCGCGGCGAGGGACACGAATTGACACGAACCTGCCTACTGGCAGGCAGGTTACGCGAATTTGCAAGATTTTTTTTCTGAGTTCTTTATAAGGGCTTTCTAGTATAAACCACGAAGACAGGAAGAACACGAAGATTACTTAATCAAGGCACATTTAAGATCTTCGTGTTCTTCGCGCCTTCGTGGTAAAAACTAAACGTATATCACGATTATACAATCAATTCACACGAATTAATATTGCCACTGGAAATCTTTTAATTGCCCGTCGAAGACGGGCTTCAGCTTCGTGCCTTTTAAAAAATTACGAAGTCCCAACACTTCCCTGCTTCAATCGAAGCGCTTTTAGAATCTTCGTGAACTTCGCGCCTTCGTGGTGAAATAGAAACGCATATAGCGATACCTAAAAAAGTTTGTGCTTGTTCTTGCAACGAGTGAGCTCTGCTCTTCTCTCGAGATGTCATCCCTGCCTACCAACAGGCAGGCTTAGCCGATTAACTTAAAAAAAAAGATAGGCGAGGGATCTCTCGAGTTTGAGTAACTACGAATTCAATGAGCCGCGAAAATATAAGCCCTGCGTGATTATTGACTTCAAAATACTCACAAACCCCTTCTTCATATTAATATTCTCTTATATTATCGAAATTCTCCAAAGATTCAATCAATTCTTGGTGACCTATTGAAAAATTTCTAAGGATCACCGAACCGACAACGATTGCGCTTTTTCTTTCTGCACCACCCTAGTTATAATTAGAACAACTTTGAAATTAGTTTTAAATATAATGTGAAATATTTTTAATAACTCGATCATTTTTTCCCTTAATTTTATGCTAGTTCTTTAGATTGTATTTATTTCTAATATTAATACTCTAAATGCAAGCATTATGGCAAAGTTGACTTTTAAACAAGTTGCCCCTTTTTCGGTTTTAGCTCTGATCGCAATAGCTGCGATTTTTGTACCCTCTGCCGCAAATTTTGATAAAGGCACGTACAATTCTGCAGACATTGCGTGGATCATTGTGGCAACGGCACTGGTGTTTTTAATGACGCCAGGTCTCGCATTTTTTTATGGTGGAATGGTGCACCGCAAGAATGTGATCTCAACCATGATAAAAAGCATGGTAGCAGCAGGCGTGATTAGTGTATTGTGGGTTGTTGTTGGTTACAGCCTCGCTTTCGGAGATTCCATTGGCGGCGTAATCGGAAATCCTCTGACACATTTAGGCTTTAAGGGTGTTGCGTCTGGTGAACCTTGGGTTGGAGCCCCCACCATTCCAAAAACATTATTCTCCTTATTTCAATTGATGTTCGCAATCATTACTCCTGCATTGGTTGTAGGTGCTGTTGCTGAACGTATTCGTTTTACATCGTTCATTCTATTCATGGTGTTATTCAGCGTGCTGGTGTATGCACCACTTGCACACTGGAGCTGGCACCCTTCAGGTTTCCTGGCTAAGATGGGTGCTTTAGACTTTGCGGGTGGAACAGTGGTTCACATTTCCGCAGGTTGTGCTGCATTAGCAGGTGCACTAGTTCTAAAGCGCAGGCAATCGCACATCGAGAAAAAGGAAATTCCGCCGGCCAATATTCCGTATGTACTTATTGGTACCGGCTTGCTTTGGTTTGGTTGGTTTGGATTCAATGCTGGTTCTGCTCTGGGCGCAAACGCACTAGCTGTTTCCGCATTTGGTACAACCAATACCGCCGCTGCTGCAGCAGGTTTGAGCTGGATGTTCTTTGATTTGCTCCGCGGTAGAAAACCATCTGTGATGGGATTTTGTATTGGCGCAGTGGTAGGTCTTGTTGCCATCACACCCGCAGCTGGTTTTGTTGCAATTCCTCAAAGTATATTCATAGGTGTAGTTGCTGCAATTATTTCTAACCTCGCAGTCTACTATAAACAAAAATCAAAGCTCGACGATACACTTGATGTATTCCCTTGCCACGGAATTGGTGGTATGGTGGGCATGCTGTTAACTGGAGTTTTCGCAACTAAGGCAGTGAATGCGCTTGGCAATGATGGTTGGGCGTATGGCAATCCTACATTCTTCTTTACCCAATTAAAAGCAATGGGTATAGCAGCAGGATACAGCTTTGCAGTTTCTTTCGCAATATTCAAATTCATCAATTTCATCCTTCCATTGAGAGTGAGCTCCAAAGAAGAAGAACTTGGTCTCGATGCTACGCAACACAACGAAAAATACCTTCAAGGTACTTTGTTGGTGCACAGCAACGGTAGTGGCAAAGTAAAGGTGCCTGGCATTCTCGAAGAATCAGAAATGATGGTCGAAGAAGAACATCACTAAGCAAAAAAGAGGTACAGCATATGATGAGTTTGGGGAAACTCATCGCTGTACCTTCTATTAACACTTAAAATGCATAACAATGTTACGAAAATTATTTGTGGCTATTATAGCCATACTAATCTCTACTTTCATGTATGGACAAGATGTGGCGGCGGTGACCTCGCCTCCCTCGAGCGGATCGGTTACAGCGGATAACGCTGGTGCAGAAAAAAAACCATTCCTCACCATTACGGGATCCGCCGACGTTTACTACAGATACGATTTCGCAAAAACAAAAGCTAATAATTTCACCAGCTTCACCAACTCACACAATGCATTTCAATTAGGAATGGCAAGTGTGAAGCTAGAGCACAAATCAGATAAAGTAGGGTTCGTTGCAGACCTGGGTTTTGGCCAGCGCGCGAAAGAGTTCGCCTATAATGATGAAGGCATCACACAAGCAATAAAACAATTGTATATAACCTACTCGCCAGCGGCATGGTTGAAATTCACCGCTGGTTCATGGGCAACACATGTAGGTTATGAATTACTGGACCCTCAGTTCAATAGAAATTACAGTATGTCGTACATGTTTACGAACGGTCCTTTCAGTCACACCGGCCTTAAAGCAGATCTCACAAAAGGCAAACATGGAGTGATGGTTGGAATTTCCAATCCAACTGATTACAGAACTCCACCCGATGGTTATATTAATAAGAAATTTTTTCTGGCCCAATACAGTTTCGCAGCCACAGATAATTTGAAATTTTATTTGAATTATGTTGGTGGAAAGTCGCCTGATAGTTCACAAACCAACCAGTTTGATGCGGTCATTACCAGCAAGTTCAGCGACAAGTTTTCTATTGGATATAACGGAACTGTCAATAGTATAAAAGCTTGGGACGGAACTAAAAATGTTGATGGAAAAAGTTGGTGGGGATCCGCACTTTACCTGAACCTTGATCCAAAAACTTGGTTTGGCTTAACACTAAGAGGCGAATACTTCAGTGATAAAAATCAATTGAAAACTTTTGCGATGGCAACGCAAGGTGGCAACATTTTTGCGACGACTCTCTCTGCAAACTTTAAAGTTGATGGATTCATCTTTATCCCAGAATTCAGACTTGAAAATGCCAGCAAAGATATTTTCGTAGATAAGAACGGAGCTCCAACAGGTAGTGCCGCCAACTTCTTACTTGCTGCAGTGTATTCATTCTAGCAGCATGTTGAAAAATTTTTTCATATGGCAAGCAATCGTTAGAGAGCCGTCCATTTCTATGGACGGCTACTTTTTAAAAATTTTTCGCTTGAGCCGGCTCCCTATTAAATTACCAATTGCACAACGGGGATCCGCAATTGAAATAAGAAATTACCCTACCGACAATACCCCCGCGCATTCATCCATAAGATGTGAATGGATAAACCGAGATAAAACAGATTGGAAATCAAAAATCAGGTTATGCTAAAGAAAATCATTAACGCCATCCGTGTGTTATTTAAATCCAGCAACAACAAGTCCTCGAAACGCCCGCACTTACACTTACAAGAAGAGTGGAATAGTAAGGGGAATCCGTTTCTCATCTTATCCATTTCAATTCCCATGATCCTGGTGGTGCTAATTCACTAAGAAAAACTAACGAATGATAGTTCGTATAAACGCCAATGTAGGCCAATACAGAAAGCGTTTCCGGTTCACGTGCGTTAGCGTTCCTCTATTCGCGTTCATTAGCGTTCTTCTATTCGCGCTCATTAGCGTTTAGCTTTTTTTTGACAAATAAATTTTCGTAGGAAGCATATGCTTCTTATATTTGTTACCTCTTAATTACTACATGCGCTTAACAATTGCCACATCTTGTTTCTTCTGTTGTTGCAACACATGCTGTTGTTGTTAATCAGGCAATTGACTCAACTCGTTCCCATTTCTTTCCAGGCTTTTTCAGTTCAGTTTCTAAAAGATGGCGCAAAACTTACAAACACAAATCGGAGAATTACTACAAGACCTAAAAGGCCTTGAACCAAAACATGCGTTGCGCTTGTTAGCTGAACGATTTCCTGGCGAAGTAACTTTTTCAACGAGCTTCAGTTTTGAAGACCAATTAATATCACATGAAATATTGGTCAACGAACTGCCAATCAAGATCTTCACTTTAGATACGGGAAGATTGTTTGCTGAAACGTACTCCGTGTGGAGCAGTACTAATGAACGATATAACACCCATATACAAGCGTACTATCCTGATCATTCACTCCTTCAGCCATTCATTCAGGAGAAAGGACCTAATTCCTTTTATGAATCAGTTGAAAACAGAAAACAATGCTGCTTCATCCGCAAAGTAGAACCTTTGAAAAGGGCGTTGGCCGGTAATTCAATTTGGATCACGGGTCTGAGAGCAGAGCATTCCCCTGACCGTCACGAGCTCGAGCAGCTTGAGTGGGATTCATCGAATGGCGTAATCAAATTTCATCCCTTACTGCATTGGTCAACCGAACAGGTTCAAACAGAAATCAAGAAGCATAATATCCCATATAATCCATTACACGATAAAGGATTTATCAGCATTGGCTGCGCGCCCTGTACCCGCGCCATCAAGCCGGGAGAAGATTTCAGGGCGGGTCGCTGGTGGTGGGAAGACGCCAGCAAAAAAGAATGTGGTTTGCACGTGCATGAGTCGGTAACAGAACAAGAAGATTCAAATTCATTAATCCCCGATTCGTTGAAAAGCGAGGGACTAACAATAAGAAATAATTAAAATGATAAGTCAGCACAAACTGGACTACCTGGATCAGCTGGAATCGGAAGCCATTCATATCATGAGAGAAGTAGCGGGCCAGTTTGAACGTCCTGCACTTTTATTTAGTGGCGGTAAGGATTCAATCACGCTTGTTCATCTTGCACTCAAAGCATTTCGTCCGGGTAAATTTCCATTTCCACTTGTACATATTGATACTGGTCACAACTTCAGGGAAGCACTAGATTTCCGCGACTGGCTAGTCAACAAGATTGGTGAGAAACTGATTGTCAGAAAAGTTGAAGACACCATCAAAGCAAAGAATCTCACAGAACCAAAAGGAAAATTCGCTAGCCGGAACCAATTACAAACTTATACCTTATTAGATGCCATCGAAGAATTTCAATTCGATGCCTGCATCGGTGGGGCAAGAAGAGATGAGGAAAAAGCGAGAGCGAAAGAAAGAATTTTTTCTGTTCGTGATGAATTTGGTCAATGGGATCCCAAACTGCAAAGACCTGAATTGTGGAATACGTACAATGGTAAGATACACAAAGGCGAAAATGTGCGTGCGTTTCCAATCAGTAACTGGACAGAACTTGATGTTTGGAATTATATCAGGAGAGAAAAGATCGCATTGCCTTCCATTTATTTCGCGCATGAACGCCAGGTACTGAATCACGAAGGTCAATTGGTTGCCGTTTCTGAATTCATCAAACTGGAGGCAAAAGATAATATAGAAACAAAACGCGTGAGGTATAGAACGGTTGGTGATATGACTTGTACAGCGGCAGTAGAATCAACCGCAACAAATATTGATGACATCATTCGTGAAATCACGGCAACGAAAACAAGCGAGCGTGGTGAAACAAGGATAGATGATAAGTTTTCGGAAGCAGCGATGGAGGATAGAAAGAAAAATGGATATTTCTAAAACAAACATTTGTGAAGGGTCCGATCCTTTACAGGTAAACAACGAAGGGTTGGACCCTTATTCAAAATTTCAACATGGACCTTTTAAGATTTATAACCGCAGGTAGTGTAGATGACGGCAAGAGCACGTTGATTGGGCGTTTGTTGTATGATAGCAAGTCGATCATGATTGATCAACTCGAAGCCATCGAAAAGCAAAGCAAGAATAAGCAGGCAGGTGAGATTGATCTGGCGTTATTGACTGACGGCTTAAGAGCAGAAAGAGAACAGGGAATTACAATAGATGTTGCCTACAAATATTTTTCTACCCCCAAGCGAAAGTTCATCATCGCGGATGCGCCGGGTCATACTCAATATACCCGCAATCTGGTGACTGGTGCTTCCACTGCTGATTTGATGATTGTTTTAGTGGATGCAAGAAATGGCGTTGTTGAACAAACACGTCGCCACTCAATCATCGGTTCCTTATTGAATATTCCACACATCATTGTTGCGATAAACAAAATGGACTTAGTTGACTACTCAGAAGAAGTGTTCAACAACATTGCGATGGATTATGCGGGTGTGGCCAAATCACTTGGCTTGAAAGATGTGAGATATATACCTATCAGCGCGCTGGATGGAGACAACATCGTTGATAAATCAGATAAATTTCCCTGGTACCAGGGGCAGTCATTGCTACACGTATTGGAAAATATCGAAGTGGACAAAGACGTCAATCATACCCATGCGCGCTTCCCTGTGCAGTATGTGATTCGGCCGCAAACAGAAGAGCTGCATGATTATCGTGGATATGCTGGGAAGATCATTAGCGGCGTATATCGCAAAGGCGATGAGGTAGTGATCCAGCCTTCCGGAATTGAAACCAGGATTAAATCAATCGAAAGGAATGGCGCGGAAACTGCGGAAGCGGTAGCGCATGAAAGCATCGTGCTGCACCTGGAAGATGATGTTGATGTTAGTCGCGGCGATTTGATCTCTAAAAAAGAAAACGCTCCAAAACTATCGCAGCAACTGGAAGTATTCCTTTGCTGGATGGACACCAAACCGTTGGTGAATGGAAACAAATATTTGCTCCAGCTCAATAGCAGAACCGTTAGAAGTGTGATCAAGGAAATAGAATTTAAGCTGGATGTAAATACCCTTCAAAAGAAATTCGCACCCCCCAGCGTAGAATTAAATGATGTGATCAAGGCAACGATTAAGACTGCCTCTCCCCTCCCCTATGATTCCTATAAAGAACTAAGAGAAAACGGTGGCGCCATATTGATTGATGAAACGAGTTTCGTGACGGTTGCAGCGTGTATGATCCAGTGATGTGGCGGCAATCCCGACAGCGGTCGAAGACCCTGTCGGCGGTCGCGCGTGTCGTGCAACCTTACCGATTGCCCTTGCCCTATTGAACGTCCGTAATTGGTTCTTAAACAGCTAACGGCTAAAAGCTAATAGCTAAAGGCTTTTCGACATGAACAACGAACTATCATTTATGCAGGAACTTTTTCAAAAAAACAGGAAGAGCTTTAATCGCTTCCCTGATAAAAAGTTGGCTGAGGATTTTGCCGATGGATTATTCCACTTGTTATTTGCTTCGTATGAAGGAAAATATCATTCTGCCGCAGATCTGTTGAAGCAATATCAATACCTGAAAGACAATTTTTCTGCACTCATATTTGAACTACTCAAAAACGAAAAGTTAGTCAATCAGCATGCCGAAGAATTTTTCGCAAGCATTCCGCGGATTTATGAAGAATTATTATTAGATGCAGAAGCGATTCTTCACTTCGATCCAGCCGCCCAGTCTATCGAAGAAGTATTGGTAGCATATCCTGGGTTTTACGCAACAGCAATTCATCGCATCGCTCACCAGTTGCATATCCAGGGACTTACCATTCTGCCACGATTACTTAGTGAGTACGCGCACAGCAAAACAGGAATCGACATACATCCAGGAGCACAGATTGGAAAATCATTTTTCATTGATCATGGAACCGGCATCGTGATCGGTGAAACCACGATCATTGGCGACAACGTAAAAATTTACCAGGGCGTTACATTGGGTGCACTGAATGTAGCAAAAGAAAATGCGAGCATGAAGCGTCACCCAACTATTGAAGACAATGTAGTGATCTATTCTGGAGCAACCATACTTGGTGGATCCACCACAATAGGTCATGATAGTATTATAGGAGGAAACGTTTGGCTCACGTATAGTGTGCTTCCGTTTTCGGTAGTGTATCACAAGAGCGAGATCAAAGTACGGGATAACAATCCGGTGCCGGAGGCGCTGAATTTTGTTATCTAGACTTGTCCGCCGAAGCCTTGGCGAAGGCGGATGCTAGATGCCGGATGCCAGGTACGAACATGCATTTTGCATCCGGAATCCTGAATCCTGCATCCTGAATCCTGTATCCGAAATAAATTCTCTAACTAACTAAAAAAAAGAACCATGAGTTACGAATTACAAGCGGGGGTTGAAGAAAAGGTAAACGATTCGAGAGCCGGATTGCGTGCATTAAACATTCTGGAAACGATTGGCAATACCCCTCACGTAAAAATCAATAGGTTATTTGGCAACAGTCATGATGTATGGATGAAGCTGGAAAGAAATAATCCTGGCGCGAGCATCAAAGACAGAATTGCTCTTTCAATGATAGAAGATGCGGAAAATAAAGGCATCCTCAAAAAAGATAGTGTCATCGTTGAACCAACTAGTGGAAATA
>Ga0157378_10001552_pt1 | contig 20736 bp, 18 predicted proteins | sample M65metaG_FD_115309 | JGI IMG/M metagenome (GOLD analysis project Ga0157378, IMG submission 115309) | Miscanthus rhizosphere microbial communities from Kellogg Biological Station, Michigan, USA - M6-5 metaG | ecosystem: Host-associated > Plants > Roots > Rhizosphere > Soil | place: USA: Michigan...
GCGGTGTAGTTCGATCTTGCCGTTAAATCAGGCCTCGAGCGCCTCCACGACAGCCCAAGTCAGCAGCGGGACCATGATCTCATGGTGCCCCGTTATTTCGTAGCCTTTGCCGCTCCCCTGAGTTGGGCGCTGGACGACGTTGACGCGCGGGCGGTAGTGGCGCTGCATGTCGAGGTCGCAGGTGGTGAAGGCGGTGGGTTTGCCGCCGTGCAGATTGCGCGCGATCGTCAGCGCTTTGAGGAACACCTCCGGCATGATCACGGCGCTGCCCAGGTTGAGCACGACACCACCGTCGTGGAGCGCGGGCAGCGACGCTGCCAGGCGGCGGAAATCGCGGTGACTGGTATCACCGATGGCGGCACCGCTCGCGGCGGGATGCTGATGAATGATTTCCGCGCCGAGTGCGGCGTGCACGGTGGACGGGATTCCCAGCCGATAAGCGGCGAGGAGCACCGACAGGTCGCCGTTGGAAAGCGGAATTTCCTTCAGTGCGCGGGCCAGTGACTCGCCCATCCCCCAGCCGTTGGTCATGCCGGCGATGAAAGCCTGATTCATCCCGCGCCCGGTTTCTTCAGCCATGCCGAAGGTGCCGTCGACGAGCCCACGCGCCACATCTTCCGATGTCGCTCCGAAACGGGCGATCTCGTAGTCGTGGATCGCGGCGGATCCGTTCATCGCCAGGTGGGTGATCACGCCGCGTTTCATCAGATCGATGAGGAGCGGAGCGAGGCCCGTCTTCACGATGTGGCCACCAAGCATGACCACGACTGCCTTCTTCGATTTCGCTGCCGCCGCGATCGCGTTTACGACGCGGAGGAAGTCCCTCGCCACGAGAACGTCGGGCAAGGATTTGAGAAATAGTGCGAAGCTGCGATCCCGCCGATCTACCGGTGGCGGCGATGCGAATTCGGCGGCCGCGACTTTGTTGGGACGGCGCTCGATCGGAACCGTGCGCACTTTGGAAAGATCCGCTTCCGCGGGGGGCTGCCCCGTGGAGGACGCGGCCTTCGATTTCGCCCCCGTGGCCGCGCTCTTGGGAGAGCGCGGCCGGGGACCGCGGTTACCGCCTACGGGCTCGGCGATGGTGTGTAGGACTTGAGAAAGAGATTGAGCGAGCCGAAAGAGAGTCTCGACTTGAGCTGCAACATGATGTGCCGATCATCGTCCGACAGCCAGATCTCGGCGTGTCCGTTCTCGGAAAAGATTCCCTTCGTCTTGATCACAGGCTGAATGACGACGGCGTTGAAGGTTCCGGCGGGGACGGAGATTTTCTCCTTCCGGACCACCTTGATGCGGACCGGGTTGCGATCCGGGCGGAAGTAGCGATTGAAGTCGTAGGTCTGACCAACCTCGAGGGGAATCGTTCTGATGAAATAGAGGAACGATCCATCGTCGAGGGGCTGGCTGACGGATGGCTCTTCCTTCGTCGGCTGTTTGGAGGTCTGAACGAATATCGACCGCTCGGGATAGATCTCGAACCGGCGCTCAGTGTCCTTGCCGCCTTCCTCCAGCTCCTGGACGAACCTCAGGGAGGAAAGAGTCTCGGCGTCCATCCAGCTCTGATAGACGTCGTTGACACGGTACATGAAGTTTCCGCCGCGAACCCAGAACGCGGTGTGCCAGGCGGGTCTGCCGCGCAGGTTATCGAGTCCAACCACTTCCATATGCGCGTTGCCGACTCTGAGCACGCCGAACTTCACGTCGTACTCCATTTTTTCGCCGACAGCGAACGGAACTTTGGCGTGCTTGACGCTGGCAGCGATAATCGGCTGGGCCGGAGTCGATGCGGTCGGAGTTTGTGCGGTGGAGAGCGAAGGCGTGAACGCAGCCAAGGCTGCGATCGAAGCGAAGAAGTGCCTCACGCGACACCTCCCGGGGCGGCGGCGAGAACACGCGCCTTGCGGCTGAAGCGGAAAAGGCTGAGAGCATCCGCGACCGGACGAATCCGCGACTGCCTGGTCCTGACGTCGTATCGCGGAGCCAGGTCGACGTTCTCGACCCGGCGCGCAAAACGCCGCGCGCGAAGGAGGAGCTCGAGGTTGGCGGCCCAGCCGCTGCTGGTCACCACGGGCTCGTCGCCCTGAGACTTGATCAGATCACGGAGAACGGAGATGCGATACAGGCGGTAGGTCGTGAAAGGATCCGCTGCCTCTGTCTTGGGCAAACCGGTCCGCTGAATCCAGTTGGCGAAACTGCGGAGCCTTCGCACGGGCGCGGGCGCCTCGTCCAGCTCCTGCTTTGCCGCGACGATATCGGCCCCACCCTCGAACCGTTTGACGAGCTCGGGAATGTGCTCCGGCTGGTCGGTGAAGTCGGCTTGCATCACGATAAGAGCGTCGCGACGCGCATACCGGGTGCGGCGGGACACTTCGCGGACAAGCTTGTCGATGGCGACAGCGTAGCCGCCCTGCTTCTCGCCGCGGAGAATGGTCAGCGGGATGACATCGGCGTAGGGCTCCAGGGTTTCGAGCGTGCCATCGGTGCTGGCATCGTCGTAGACAATGATCTCGTATTCGCGAGAGTAGTCCTGAAACACCCGTCTGATGCGCCACAGGAGCACACCGACGGTCTGGCCCTCGTTGAAGGTCGGGATACAGATGTAGATCAAATCATTTCCGCGGATAGGGTTACGACGGGGGGCTACACAGGCAAGATAGGAGGGGCGTGTAAGGACTCGCTACCCCGCCAGCACTCTCTTGTACACCTCAGCTGTCCGTTCGATCATGCGCCGAGAGTCGAATTCGCGGGCTCTAAGCCTGGCGCCCTCGGATAGCATGGCGCGAAGCCCGTCATCGCTGATCAGAGCGCCAGCAGCGCGCGTGAAGCCGGCGACATCACCGGGAGGTACGAGCAGTCCACTTTTACCATCCTCGATCACTTCCGGCAAACCGCCCACGGCAAATGCGATCGGTGGGACGCCCAAGGCCATTGCGTCGATCACAGATGTGCCGAGGCCCTCGGAGCGCGCAGGGTGCCAAAGCACATCGAGTCCGGCGACGGCGTCGTGGATTTCATCGACGAATCCGACATCGAAGCCTTCCACTCCCGAAACGGTCGTACCTCCTTTCCCCTTGCCCCCGAGCAGCACGAGTCGGGTGCGGCGGAACAGCTCACCCGGGAGGCGGCGTGCGATGCCGCTCACCAGATCGAGACCTTTTTCCTGGGTCATGGCGCCAACGATTCCGCAGATGACGGAGCTGGGCGGCCAGCCACGCTCGCGCCGCCAGTTGCGGGGCCGTTTCACCTGGGGCGCCGGTACTCCGGAGTAAACGACCTCGATGCGCCGTTCGGGAACACCGGCTTTGACCATTACGGTTTTCACCGCCTCCGAGATGGCGATGAATTGATCGACTCCGTACCGGTACTTGAGGCGGACCTGTTTGGGCGGGAAAGCGACGCGGCGAGTGACGACCAGTCGAGTCTTTCGCGCTCCGAGAAGAGCGAATCTGGCAATCGAATGTGAGCGGGCATCGTGCGCGTGGACGATGCTGGCGTTCCATTCGCGGGCGACCGCTCTCAGCTCGCGTGCCGAGCGGATGTCCCACTCGCCGCGAAGGGTGAGGCGGTAGGTCGGAATGCCGGCCTGGTCGGCGCGCCGGATGAGCGGCGATCCCGTCGGCGCGACGATGAGGGTGCGGTAGCCGAGATCTCTCAATCCGGTCGCCAGCAGGAAAACCTGGCGCTGGCCGCCACGCCAGCTGCGCCCGGAATCGACGTGAAGAATCCGGGGCTGGTCCACTACGATTCGAGCTGTTTCGCGAATGCCTTGAACAGACCTCGATCCCATGGCTCGGCGGAGTCGGTCATTTCTTCGGGATGCCACTGCACTCCCATCACCCACCAGCTGTCGTCGGTGGACTCAATGCCTTCGATGACTCCGTCCGGAGAACGCGCTGTCACCTTCATGCCGTCGGCGACGCGCTTGACCGACTGATGGTGGAACGAGTTGACACTGAGGTGCTCGGTGCCAACCGCGCCGGCGATGAGCGAGCCAGGCTCGATCGAGACTTCGTGGGTCCGCGAAGTACGCGCGCCCTCCTCGTCGTGATCGATGTCTGTACGACACTGGGAAGGGATGTCCTGCACCAGCGTTCCACCGAGCGCGACGTTGAGAATCTGGATGCCCCGACAGATGGCGAAAACGGGGAGCCCGCGGGCGCGTGCCTCTTCGACGAGCGCAGCTTCGGTCGCATCGCGCGCGACGTTCACCGAGCGTACTTTTTCGTGGCGTTTCTCACCATAACGCGCGGGATCGACATCTTCTCCGCCCGTCAACACCAGACCGGAGACCGAATCGAGAACAGACGAGGCCGCCTCGGTGCTGGAGAGCGGGGGAACGATAAGTGGTACAAGCCCTGCTCTTTCAAGGGCAGTCACGTAAGCGGCGGTGAGCCGGACACGACTGGTATCGCCGTCTGGGCGGATCCCAGCGGTAACAGCAACTGTGCAGGCTCGAACCGGCTTGCGCGCGGACGACACGAGTGATCTCTCTTAGACAGGGTACGCTGGTTTTGCTGCTCGCCGCCGCGTCGGCGACTACGGTACAGCCCCAAAACCTGAATAGCCTGCCGGTCGCCTGCAAGGGGGAGCGGATCACGAGGATCGACATCGATCCGAGCCCTCCGTTTCGGGTAACGGGCAAGTCGATGTTCAAGCGCGTCGGCAGATTCATCGCCAAGCAGCACGCAACCACCAAGGAATCGGTTATAAGGCGCTATCTGGCCCTCCAGCTGGGCGACAGATGCACCGAAATCCGGCGCGCTGAGTCTGAGCGTATTCTCCGCGTCCAGCCGTTCATCGCCGACGCGAACGTCGTCGCGTATTCGGATGGCAACGGCGGAATCACCCTCAGCGTCACGACGGTGGACGAAGTTTCGCTGAGACTGGGCGTCGGGATCGGCGGCAGCGGCCGCGTCTTCCATTCGCTTCTGCTCGGCGAAGACAATCTGATGGGAAACGCTATGCATCTGGACGGCTCGTGGAGAAAGAGCCAGTTCTTTCGCGACACTTACGCCGGACGGTTTGTCGACTACCAGTTTCTTGGCCGGCCCTATCAGCTGCTGGTTCAGGGCGGCCGCCGTGAGCTGGGAAGTGATTGGGCAACGGAGCTAAGTCATCCCTTCCTGACCGATCTCCAAAAAATCTCGTGGAGAACGACGGCGGGAAATCTGGACAACTACTACTACTTTCGGAGGCAGGACGCCGATGCGGTGGCGGTCCATCTCGCTCGCTCGTACAGCGACGTCGGTGGTGTAATCCGCATCGGGCCGCCACTGGGTCGGGTCGCTCTGATCGGCGGATCATTCTCGTTCGAGGACGAGGATCCGGGTCAGGAGCCCGTGATAATTACCGACGTGATTACGCCCGATACCAGCACGGCACTCACGAACCGATTCACGCAGCACCAGACCGCCCGCATCAACGGGCTGTGGGGTCTGCGTGATATCCATTTCGAGCGGCAGAGCGGTTTTGACGCGCTGGAAGGGAGCGAGGATCTCCGGACGGGCTTTCAGCTGGCAACTCTGCTCGGAAAGGGAGTCACCTTCCTCCGCGGTAAGGAAGCCGATTGGTTCGGATCCACCGATCTCTACGCGGGCACCGCCACTTCGATATCGTACACGGCGATCGACATCTCGGGAGAGGGCCGGCGCGGAGAGAAGGGGCAATGGGACGGAATTCTCGCTCACGGACGGGCAGCGATGTATCTGAAGCCATTCAATCGTCACACGTTCGTGAGCGACGCCGCCTACAGCGCTGGATGGCGGCAGCGCATCCCATTTCAGCTCACCTTCGCTGATCCCGATGGGGGCCTGCGCGGCTTTAGAAAGGCTCAGGAAGGTGGATCGCGGCGATTGGTAGTACGAGCGGAGGATCGCTATCTGATGGGCCGCTACCGGCAGGCCGCCAGTCTGGCGGTGGTGGGGTTCGCCGAGGCCGGAACGATCTGGGCCGGCGACGCTCCGTTCGGCGTGAACACCGGCGCGGCGGCAACTCTGGGAGTAAGTCTCCTCGCCGCCTCGCCGCCGCAATCCCGTCGCACCGCGCGTGTCGACTTTGCGTTTCCCATCAAGGGGAAGCCGGGCGGGCGCGGTTATGAGGTGCGGTTCACGGTGAGCGATCTGACGAGAATGTTCCGGATCGAGCCGCGTGATATCCTGAACAATCGGGAGAAGTCGGTCCCGGCCTCGGTGTTCAACTGGCCGTAAGGCGGGAAGCGGGAAGCGGGAAGGGGGAAGCGGGAAGCGGGAACGACGGCGTGCAATTCCCTCGGTGGCGGGCGTCTCCCCATAATCAGGCATGATTCGCCACCCTCGAAACCGGAGCGCACCATGTTCAGATCTGTTGTTGCCGCCTTTAGCGTAGTACTCGGCTTTGCCGCTGTCTCCGGTGCGCAGGCGCCCTCCACTCCTTCACCGCAATCGCCGGAAGTTACGGCGAACGGTCGTGGCGAAGTTCGACTCCCGCCCGATTACGCGTATGTCACGATTGGGGTGACCACCAATTCGCCGAGCGCAGTCGAGACTGCTTCGCAGAATGCTACCAGGGTTGCTGCGATAACCAGCGCGTTACGAGCCATCGGGCTCACCGAGCAGCAGATCACAACCGCCGGCTACACCCTGACCCAGATCTACGAGTACCCGAAGAACAAGGAACCACGTGTCACGGGATTCACTGCGCGAAACTCGATACGAGCAGACGTTCGGACTCTCAGCGACCTCGGAAAGGTGATCGATGCAGCGATCAATGCGGGAGCGACCGATGTCTCGTCGATTCAGTTTCTTTCGACGAACATCGAACAGGCCCGGCGTTCGGCGCTGACGGAAGCCGTCAAACAAGCGCGCATGGATGCGGACGCGATGGCGCGCGCGGCTGGGGGAGCGCTCGGCAAACTCATCACCGTAAACACGACTGGGGTCTCCCAACCGGTCGTTTTTCGGGGCGGAGGGATGGACAACGTCATGCTTACCTCGGCTTCCTCCGGCGGAATGCCGACACCAATCACGCCGGGCGACGTGGCGGTGATTGCGATGGTGTTCACCCGCTGGGAGTTCGTCTCGAGCCCCGCGCGCTGACGGATTGCGGCGGGGCCCCAGCCGAGTGGACTAGCGCTGGCCTGCGGGCACTCCTGTCATCATTCGCCTGACGGCGAAGACGAGCAGACCGCAGACTACCGCCGCCGCGAATAACGAGAGCGAAGTCTGGCGGAACAGAGCGGGCATCTCCTGCAGCTTCTCAGGATTGACGTGGCCGCCGACGAGACCGGCGACGAGGTTGCCAATGGCAGACGCCATGAACCAGACGCCCATCATCTGGCCCTTGAACTTGACCGGGGCAAGCTTGGTCATGGAGCTGAGTCCCACTGGGCTTAGCGACAGCTCACCGATGGTCTGGAGGAAGTAGCTGAACACCAGCCACCACGGCGAAACGCGAATATTTCCGCCGGCGTTGACGACGATATTGGCCGCCATCCACATCACCACGAAGCCGAGTCCGGCGAAGAAAAGACCCCAGGCGAATTTGGCGACGCTCGAAGGATCCTTGGCGCGGCGGCCGAGTGCGAGCCACACCAATGCAAAGACCGGCGCGAGCAGCACGATGAACACTGAATTCGCAGCCTGCAGCCAGAGCGTCGGCATTTCCCAGCCGAAGACTACGCGATCGGTGTAATCGCGGGCGAACAGATTGAGCGAAGTCGGCGCCTGCTCGAACGCGGACCAGAAGATCGTGGCGAAAAGGAAAAGAAGGATGATTACGACGACGCGCTTCTTCTCTTCCGTCGTGAGGCCGCCGCCGACGAACAGGTAGATGAAGTACAGCAGCGCCAGAGTGAGCATGACGAGGCTCATCTTCTCAGCCGCTGATACCGGATTGATATGGATGACGCCGGCCATCGTCAGAATCACCACCAGCGCGATGATGGCGACGAAGCCGAGCGCCGTCATCTTCACTCGCCGGTGCTCGCGTGGATCCGTTGAGGCGGGCTCGAGTCCAATGGTCCCGAGTGTCTTGGACGCGCGCATGCGATAGGTGAAAAGTCCGATCAACATGCCGACGCCGGCAGCGCCGAAGCCGAGGTGCCAACCCACTTTCTCACCGAGGTAGCCCGTGATCAGTGGTGCGATGAGGGCGCCCAGGTTGATGCCCATATAGAAAATCGAGAAGCCGGCGTCGCGGCCGGAGCCGCCCTGTGGGTAAAGATCACCGACGATGGCAGAGATATTCGGCTTCAGCATCCCGGTGCCCATCACGATCAGAACCAGCCCGATGAAAAACGCCGCGTGGGCAAAGACGATGGACAGCGCGATCGACAGATGTCCGAGGGCGATCAGAATGCCGCCGTACCAGATGGAGCGCCTGAGCCCCAACCATCGGTCGGCGATCCATCCCCCCGGGAGCGATGCGAGATAAACCGAGGCGGCGTAGATGCCGACGATCGACGACGCGGTCGGGCGGTCGAAGCCGAAGCCGCCCTGAGCCAGTGCCGCCGTCATGAACAGGATGAGGAGCGGGCGGATTCCGTAGTACGAGAACCGCTCCCACATCTCGGTGAAGAACAGAGTGCTCAGACCAACGGGGTGACCGAAGAAGCTTCGCCCGCCCTCCCCGCTTCTGAAGCCGGGTGGAGGCTCGTCGAGGGTCACGGTCCCGGCAGAAGGCTGCTTAAATACTCCTGGGTCTCTGGCCATGATCTGGGGAGTGATGGTTAGGCGTGAACTGCGGCGAGCGGAAGATACCGTTCGGGTGGATGTACGCCACCGGCGGCCTTTTGTTGCTCCCAGCTGACGGTTGTCGGCGTCTGCTTGATGCAGTGGACGAAATGTCCCGGCTCTTTCTCTTCGAGTGGCGGGACGATCTTCGTGCAGGCGGCATCCTTCGCGGGATGATGGCAGCGCGGATGGAAGACGCAGCCGGACGGAGGATTGGCCGGTGAGGGAACGTCACCGGACAAAAGGATTCTCTGCTTGCGCGCCTTGGGATCAGCGACTGGAACCGCGGACAAAAGCGCCTGCGTATACGGCATGAGCGGCTCACGATACAGATCATCCGCCGAAGCGAGCTCGACGATCTTGCCGAGGTACATCACGGCGACTCGATCGGCGATGTGCTCCACAACCGAGAGATCGTGGGCGATGAACATGTAGGTGAGATTGTGATCGCGCTGAAGATCCTCGAGCAGGTTGATCACCTGCGCCTGGACCGACACGTCGAGCGCCGATACCGGCTCGTCGCAGACGATGAACTTGGGCTCGACGGAGAGAGCGCGGGCGATTCCAATGCGCTGACGCTGACCACCCGAGAATTCGTGGGGATACCGGTTCGCGTACTCCGGGCGCAGGCCGACTTCGCGCAGGAGCTGGCTGACCCGCGCATCCGCGGCGGAGCCTTCGGCGAGCTTGTGGATGGTGAGCCCTTCGCGAATGATGGCGCCCACCGTCATGCGCGGGTTGAGCGATGAAACGGGATCCTGAAAAATGATCTGCATCTCGCGTCTGATCGCGCGCAGCTCAGAAGTGCCCATCGCCCGAACGTCGCGTCCCTCGAAGCGAATCTCACCGGACGTCGGCTCGAGCAGTCGCAGAATGGTGCGACCGGTGGTGGTCTTGCCGCATCCCGATTCGCCGACAACGCCCAGCGTCTCGCCGTGCGCCACATCGAATGAAACATCGTTCACCGCCTTCACGGCGCCGACCTGGCGGGAGAACACTCCCTTCTTGATCGGAAATTCCTTCTTCAGGTTTCTCACCGAGAGCAGTGGGTTGTTCGCTGCTGGCTGTGAGCTGCCGGCTGCCGTATTCATGCTGCGTCGACTCCTTCCTCGACTACCAGCGGAGGATGCGGCTGATTGCGTCGCTCCGGCTCCTTTGCCAGGTGGCAGCGCGATATGTGTCCCGCACCGACGTCGTAGAGCGGTGGATGGTCGTGCAGCGTCAGATCCCACGAATAGGGACAACGGTCGGCGAACCGACATCCGGTCGGCCAGTTGGTCGGAGCAGGCACCGTTCCCGGAATGACGTTAAGCCGCTCCTGGTCGTGGCCGATGTGCGGCATCGAATGCATCAAACCCTCCGTATAGGGATGATGCGGTCGTGCGAAGAGCTCGGTCACCGAAGCCTGTTCGACAATCTCGCCGGCGTACATCACGATGACGCGCGAGGTGGTCTCGGCGACGACTCCGAGGTCGTGTGTGATCATGAGGATCGACGTGCCGAATTCCTTCTGCAGGTTGACGAGCAGATCCAGAATCTGCGCCTGAATGGTGACGTCGAGCGCCGTCGTCGGCTCGTCCGCTATGACCAGCGCCGGCTTCATGATCAACGCCATCGCGATCAGGACGCGCTGCCGCATGCCGCCGGAGAGCTGGTGCGGGTATTGTTTTGCTCTGTCCTCCGGCGCGGGAATGCCGGTGAGGGCAAGAGTCTCGACGGCGAGGTCCCACGCCTTCCGCCTGCCGAGCCCCGCGTGGATGCGCGCCACCTCCGCCACCTGATCGCCGACGGTGAACACGGGATTGAGCGCCGACATCGGCTCCTGGAAAATCATCGAGATGCGGTTGCCGCGGATGCGGCGCATCTCGTCATCATCGAGGGTGGCGAGATTTTTTCCCTCAAATTCAATGACGCTGCCCGACTCGATTCGTCCGGGCGGCTGAATCAAGCGAAGTATCGAGAGCGCGGTGACAGACTTGCCGCAGCCGGATTCCCCGACGATGCCGACCGTCTCACCGGCACCGACGTCGAACGACACGCCGTCAACCGCTTTCGCTATGCCGCCCTCGGTATAAAACCAGGTGCGCAGATCCCGGATGGAGAGGAGTGGAGAAGGCATCGATCAGGACCGCCTCTCGTAAGAATCGCGCAGTGCTTCGCCAAGGATATTCAGCGTCAACACAGTCAGCACCATGAACAATCCCGGAAAGAAAGACATCCACCAGAGCGTTGCGATTTGATCGACACCATCCTGAATGATGTTCCCCCAGCTCGCCAGCGGTTGCGGAACGCCGATCCCGAGAAACGAGAGCCCCGCCTCGAGCACGATCACGTGCGCCACGCCCAGCGTTGCAGCCACCGCGATCGGTGAGACAAGGTTGGGAAGCAAATGCTTCACCAGAATCCGTCGCCGGCTGGCGCCGAGCGCCTGCGCAGCCGTCACGAATTCCGCGTGCTTCAACGCAAGAACCTGACCCCGGACGATGCGACTGAGCCCGAACCAGCCAGTCAGTCCCAGAAATAGAATGAGCGCGCCAATCGACAGATGCGGCCACGCCACCAGCACGCCGAGGAGCAGCAAGAGTCTCGGGATAGAGAGGAGCGCGTCGAGCACGCGCATCATCACACCGTCGACCACCCCGCCCAGGTATCCCGCCACCGATCCGTAGGCGACGCCGACGGTGAGACTGACGAAGGTTGCCAGAATGCCGATCGTCAGCGACAAACGCGCGCCGTAAAGAACGCGGCTCAGCACATCCCGGCTGTACGGATCGGTCCCAAACGGATGCGCCAGTGACGGTGGAAGACTCTTGAGACCGACGATGTCGGGCTGCGCGGCAGGATCATAAGGCGCGAGCAAAGGCGCCAGCAGTCCGATGAGGACGATCACGCCGAGCAGAATCAGCGCCACGCGCGACGATCGCTGACGCAGCAGTCCGCGCACGGTGATGCCGAGCGGAGATTCCCGGGGGCGAGCAACCTCAGTGGCCACGGAGTCGGGGGTCGGCCCAGGCGTAGAGAAGATCGGCGATGAGGCTGCCGACGGTGACCATGATGCTGCCGATGATCACGCCGCCAACGACGAGCGGATAATCGCGCGTGCTGATCGCATTGACGACGGCGTATCCCATTCCCGGCCACGCGAAAATCCTTTCGATGAAAAAGGCGCCGGTCAGCAGCGCGGGGAATGAAAGACCGAGGAGCGTGATGATCGGCAGCAACGCGTTGCGCAGCGCATGTCGCCGCAGGATCTGTCGCTCGGTAAGACCCTTCAGACGTGCGGTGCGGATGTAGTCAGCGGGAAGGACGTCGAGAAGTGCCGCCCGCTGGTATCTCGCAACCGTTGCCGATGCCAGCAGGGTCAGCGTCAGTGCCGGCAGCGCGAGATGCTTGAGCCGATCCAGCAGTCTACCGCCGAGGCTCATGTACTCGTGCATCACGGGATCGACCGCTCCGCCGACGGGAAAAATCGGCAGCCAGTACGTCAGGGCGAGCAAGGCAAGAATCGCCAGCCAGAAATCCGGCATCGAGAAAAAAAGAAGCGTGATGCCGCCAAGTATTCGATCTGCGATCGAGCCGCGACGCGCCACTTGCACCAGCGCGACGAAAATCCCGAGGGCGAAGCCCCCCACCAAGGCGACGACCATCAGCAGCAGCGTGTTGGGCAGCGCCGAGCCGAGGACTTCCAGAACGGGGCGATCGTGCGAGAACGACCAACCGAGCTCTCCATGCGCCAGCGCGCCGACGTAGCGGACGAATTGCTCGGGTATCGGCCGGTCGAGACCATACTGCGCGCGGAGGGTCTGACGCACGGTCTCACTGACGTTGGGATTGTCGAGAACGGCGCTGAACGGATCGCCGGGAGCGATGTGTATCAGCGCGAAGGTTATCGTCGCGACGATGGCGACGATGACCGCGGCCTGTGCCAGTCGTCGCGCGATGTAGCGGATCACCCGCTAAGGGGCTTTCTGACCCGCCGATCCAGCCGGGGCCGGCGCGGCGGGAACGCTATCGCGCGCGATCCGCTTGTCGCGCGGAATCGACCAGTCGGGAATGTGTATCCACCACGCGTCGGGTCTCAGCGTCCCCAGCTGCAGACGCGAGTGATAGCCAACGATCTGTCTCGGCTCGGCGATCCATATCGCCGGCGCATCCTGAATGATCGTCTGATAGGCGGTCGTGAAGTAGCGCTTGCGTGCCGCCAGATCGAAGGACGCCAGCGCACTGTCGACGTTCGCATCGAAGACAGGATTCTCGTAGGTGCCGAAATTGTTGCCGTTGGCGGCGCGCGAGCCGGCGAGCCCCCACGATCCGAGGACGGCACCCGGGCTCGGCTGGGTGTTCCACTGTCCAATCGTCGCATCGAACGTGCGCTTTCTGTCTTTCTCGGCCAGCACCGGGAAGTCGAGCTGCTCCACGTCCATCTTCACGCCGGCGCGTCGGAACTGCTCCTGAAGAAGAACCGCGAGCTGGACGCGGACCTGGCTCGTATTCGGCACCGACATGGTGAAGCGGAGCGGCCGGCCGTTGCGGGTGCGCATGCTGTCGGACGTCGTGACGCGCCAGCCGAGCGAATCGAGGATTGCCCGGGCGCGCGGGAGATCGAATGGGATCTGCTGAAGATTGGGATCGGTTGTGTTGTACACGCGCAACGTTGGTCCGAGGGCAGGCAGGGCGAGGGTGTCGAAGACGCTGCGGACGAGCGCGGCGCGGTCGGTCGCCATGGTGAGAGCGCGGCGAAGCTCGCGATTTCCAAAAATCGGGTGCGGACGATCGTGGTCGGCGGGATTCCGCAGGTTGAACTGGGCGAAGACGTACGCGAGTCCACGGTACGATTGGGTCTTCAGCTCCGGATGCTTCGCCACTTCACGAAGATTTTCCGGACGCAGCTGCGGGAAAAGATCGGTCTCGCCGGTGAGGAACCGCGTCAGCGCGGAATTGAAGTCTGGAGCGATGCTCCAGATGACGCGACTGAGCTTGGGAGCGCCGCGATAATTCGCGGTGTCGGCGGTCAGCTCGACCGCGGCACGGGGAATCCAGCGCACGAAACGATACTGTCCCGACCCGATCGGATGCTTTGCCGCCTCGGACCCGCGCCAGCCGGCGGGAGCGATTCCTTTCCAGACGTGCTCCGGCATGATGGGGAGCTGATAGACGGCGTCGTAGAACTGCTGCGGTGACCGGGCGTGAAACCAGTAGACGGCGGTGGCAGAGTCGGGAGTGCTGACGGAATCGATGCTGGTAATTACCGAGGCCGACGGTGATCCGAGCGTCGAATCCTTGGTGCTGGCGATGGTGAAGCGGACGTCGTTGGAGCGCACGGGCTGGCCATCGTGCCACTTCGCGTTCGGGTTCAGGTGGAACGCGATGCTCAGCGAGTCTTTCGCCCACGTCCACCGGTCGGCCAGTCGCGGCGTGAAACCGTGATCGCCGACGACATTGAGCGAGTCACCGATGTCGGCCAGGCGGTCGTAAACCAGATCCACCACCTGCGCGGCGGTGGTGGTCTGTAGAAGCGACGGGACGAGCACATCCGGGTCGCCGCCCGTCGACATGGCGAGAGTGCCGCCGGTGTTCCCGCCGCGCGACTCGGCTCCTGTGCATCCAATGAGGGCCGCCGCGCAAAGGAGCCGACTGTATCTCATCGCCGCCATGTCCAATCCTCGCTCAGAAAGTGGGGAACACGCTGCAGTGCTTCGTCGCGCACATCGTCTTCAGCAAGCGCGATGGCTTGCGGATCTTCCAGCTCACGCACCGCGTCGAACATGGCGGTTGCCACTTCTTCGGCGTCCGGGGCGCGTCCAAGCAAAGCGTGCAAGGTCGCCGGCGCCGGAATCGAGTTTCCCTCTGCCGGGAAAGCGGAGAATTCCGGAAGCGACGACTGGTCATCAGCGACGAGGATGGAGCCGTGTTGTAACAGCGCACCGTTCTCACGCCATTGGGCGCTGCCAACCAGCTTGGCTCCGCCGGCAACGAGCTCTCCTTCGCCCGGTACCTCGAAACACGGTCGAACGCTGGGAACGGGGGCGCGCAGGGACGTCGCGGCGACATCCACCAAAACGCCGAGGCGGCTCAGGCCAACCTGAAGGATGCGGTTGATCCGCGTGTAGGTCTCCCGCAGCGAGCCCGCATCATTCACCGGGGCGGTGACGCTGTAAGTGACTTCGCGGTGGTGCAGGATGGCGCGGCCGCCCGTCGGGCGTCTGACGACATCGACAGCCGCGGCGCGCAGTTTCTCGAAATCGTAAAACCCCCGGGCTGGCTGATTCCGCCCAAAGGAGAGCGTCGGACGGCTCCAGGAATAGACGGAGAAGACGGTCTCCCCGGTGCGAGCGGCGCGCGACTGCAAGGCGCTGTCGCGCGCCATATTCTCGGCGCCGGCGCGCGGCGGAACGGAGAGAAGACGCCAGCGGCTGAAACTGCGCCATGAGTGCATACGGTGTTAAATTGTCACTCCTATGAGCACCACAATCAAGCACGTTGACGCCGCGATTCCACCCGCCGAATCCTTCGTTCCCAGACACGTAGGTCCCGACGAGAAAGACGTCGCCGAGATGCTGAAAACCCTCGGCTTCGCTTCCCTCGATGAGCTGATAGATGCCACGATTCCAAAGAAGATCCGCTGGCGCGATCATCTGGACCTGCCGAAGGGGCTGACTGAGCTCGAGGTCCTTACTTATTTCCGGGCGCTGGCGGCGAAGAACCAGGTTTTCCGGTCGTTCATCGGGATGGGATACTCCGATACGGTGACACCTCCCGTGGTCCAGCGGAATATCCTCGAAAATCCGGGCTGGTACACCGCCTATACGCCGTACCAGGCCGAGATCGCGCAGGGACGGCTGGAAGCGCTCCTCAATTTCCAGACGATGGTGAGCGACCTCACCGCGCTGCCGATCGCCAACGCGTCGCTGCTGGACGAGGGCACCGCTGCTGCTGAAGCGATGACGATGAGCTACGCGCTCAAGGGCAAGCCGGGCAAGGAAGTGTTCCTGGTCGCGTCGGAGTGTCATCCGCAGACGATCGACGTGGTGAAGACACGCGCCGGTGTTCGCGGGATCGAAGTGAAGGTGACGAGCTACGCTGACTTCAAGATCGGGCCGGAAGTCTTCGGCGTGCTGGTTCAATATCCAGCGACCGACGGCGCGGTGATCGACTACACCAAGACCGTCGATTCAGCGCACGCCGCCGACGCTTTGGTGACCGTCGCTGCCGACATTCTCAGCCTGGTCCTGCTGACTCCGCCGGGTGAATGGGGCGCCGACATCGTCGTCGGCAACACCCAGCGGTTCGGCGTACCGCTCGGGTATGGCGGCCCGCATGCGGCGTATTTCGCGACGCGCGATGATTTCAAGCGACACCTTCCGGGGCGCATCATCGGACTGTCCCGCGACGCCGATGGGAAACCGGCGCTGCGAATGGCGCTCCAGACGAGAGAGCAGCATATCCGGCGCGAGAAGGCGACGAGCAACGTCTGCACGGCGCAGGTGCTGCTGGCGGTGGTGGCGAGCATGTACGCCGTTTATCACGGGCCGCAGGGACTCACACGCATCGCGCGTCGCGTGCACGGGTTCGCGGCAGCGCTGAGCGAAGGCCTGCGCCGGCTTGGCTTCACCATCGTCCACGACGATTTCTTCGACACCATCCGGGTCGCTGTCGGCAAGCGGAACAGCCAGAAAATCATCGACGAGGCGCAGGCGCGGAGGATCAACCTCCGCTTCATGGATGACCGGACGATCGTGATCGCGCTCGACGAGACGGTGACCGACGCCGATATCGAGAACCTCCTCGCCGCCTTCAACGACGGAAAGGATCCGGACTTTGGGTTCGAGGACCTGGTGACAGGCACCGACACGCGCTACGACGAGCGGTTCAACCGGACGACGCCGTTCCTGACGCACCCGGTATTCAACAAGCACCACGCGGAGACTGAAATGCTCCGCTATATGAACAAGCTTCAGTCGCGCGACCTTTCGCTGGTGCACTCGATGATTCCGCTCGGCTCGTGCACGATGAAGCTGAACGCGACGGCGGAGATGATGCCGATCACCTGGCCGGGCTTTGCGAAGATCCATCCTTTCGCGCCGCTCGATCAGACCGACGGCTATCGCCAGCTCTTCGACGAGCTGGAGAGCGCGCTGGCCGAGATCACGGGATTTGCCGCGGTCTCGCTGCAGCCCAACGCCGGTTCGCAGGGAGAATTTGCGGGGCTGCTGGTGATCGACGCCTATCATGCGTCACGCAACGAGTCGCATCGCAACGTCTGCCTCATCCCCCAGTCGGCTCACGGAACGAACCCGGCGAGCGCGGTGATGGCCGGGATGAGAGTGGTGGTGGTGAAGACGGATGAGCGCGGGAACATCGACGTCGACGATCTGCGCGCGAAGGCCGAAGAGCACGCGCTGCATCTCGCTGCTCTGATGGTGACGTATCCGTCTACTCACGGGGTGTTCGAGGAGTCGATCACCGAGATCTGCAGTGTCGTCCACAAGTACGGCGGCCAGGTCTACATGGACGGCGCCAACATGAACGCGATGGTTGGTCTTTGCCGGCCGGCGGACATCGGCGCCGACGTTTGCCATTTGAATCTCCACAAGACGTTCTGCATTCCTCACGGAGGCGGCGGGCCGGGAATGGGCCCGATCGGAGTGGCCAAGCACCTGGTGCCCTTCCTGCCCGGCCACCCAGTGGTGAGACTCGATGGACGGAATGAGGTCGGCGCTGTGTCGGCGGCACCGTGGGGGAGCGCGAGCATTCTTCCAATCTCGTTCGCCTACATCAAGCTGATGGGAGGCGACGGTCTGGAGTACGCGACCAAGATCGCGATCCTCAATGCCAATTACATCGCGAAGCGTCTGGAGCCCCATTTCCCCGTTTTGTACAAGGGCGCGCACGGCACGGTCGCTCACGAGTGCATCGTCGATACGCGGGTGGTGAAGCAGTCGAGCGGCATCGACGTCGAGGACATCGCGAAGCGGCTGATGGACTATGGCTTCCACGCCCCGACGGTGTCGTTCCCGGTGGCGGGGACGCTGATGATCGAGCCGACGGAGAGCGAGCCAAGAGAGGAGCTCGACCGGTTCTGCGAGGCGATGATCTCGATCAGAGCGGAGATCAAGGAAGTGGAGAGCGGGGAGGCGGATAAGCAGGACAACGTTCTCAAGAACGCCCCGCACCCTATGAACCGCGTCGTCTCGACGACGTGGACGCACCCCTACACGCGCGAGCGCGCGGCATTCCCGGCGCCGTGGAATCAGGACTTCAAGTTCTGGCCATCGGTAGCGCGCGTTGAGAGTGCGTATGGCGACCGCAATCTGATTTGCTCGTGCCCGCCGACCGATGCGTACGCCGAGGTAGAGGCGCAAACCAGCTGAGATCTCGGCGCCTTGATCCAGACGCCGAACAGCTACTGGCCGATATGCTTTGTGTAGGCGTCGGCTTTCATCAAGCCGTCGATTTCGGACGGATTGCTCGGCTTCACCTTGATCATCCAGCCGGCGCCATAAGGATCGGTGTTGACGAGCGCCGGCTCCTTGTCGAGACGGTCGTTGACGGCGACCACTTCGCCGGCGATCGGCGCGAATAGCTCCGAGACCGCTTTTACGGCCTCGATGGTCCCGAAGACGTCGTGCTTGCTGAATTTCGCACCGACTTTGGGCAGCTCCACATAGACGACGTCACCGAGCTCGCCCTGGGCGTAGTCGGTTATTCCGATCTCCGCGTTGCCGTCTTTTGCCTTGCGGATGTACTCGTGCTCTTCGGTGTACTGGAGATCGTTCGGGATGTTTGCCACTGTGCCCCGCTGGTGGATGCGCGCTCTGACTGCAGGGCGCGAAGTCTATTCGCGCCCCAAAACAGAGTCAAGAAACGTGAGCGGCTGTCTCTAACGGCTCCGCATCGCGCTGAAGGGAGCTCCATAGCGCATCGACATCTCGCTCCAGATCGTCAATCGAGCCGCTGTTGTCGATGCAGTAATCAGCGCGTGCGCGCTTCAGCTCGGCCGGCATCTGCGAGGCAATCATGTTCATCGCCTCGGTCTCCTCGAGACCCCGCGTGGTGACGAGGCGCTCGAGGCGCAGTGGACGCGGAGCGTCGACCAGCACGATGGCGTCGAACTCCTCGACGAGGTTCCTCTCAAACAAAAGCGGAATCACGCAGACCACTATCTGGTCGCCGCGATCCCGCGCGTTGGCGATCTCGCGATCGCGGAGTCGGGTCACGCCAGGGTGGACGATTCGGTTGAGGGCATCGAGCTCGTCCTGGTCGGCGAAGACGATCTGACGGAGTGCCTCGCGGTCGAGGCTGCCATCGTCATTCAGAATGTCCTTGCCCCAACGCTTGACGATGTCCTTGAGCGCCTGGGTTTCGGGACGCACCGCTTCGCGGGCGAGCACGTCGGCGTCGATGAGCGTGGCGCCACGCTCGGCCAGCATTCTGGCTACCTCTGATTTCCCGCTGGCGATGTTCCCCGTCAGGCCGATAAGAAGCATCTGTCACTGGATTGAGGTTGAACCGCTGACGTGCGTGGGCAAGATAGGAATTTCTTCCAAACCTGTCACGCATAAACTTCTGCTTTCAGTTACGCAGCTCTGCTCTCCCCTGCTGCCTGATGAGCTTGCTAGAGGAGCGGGACCTGGGCCGCATCGCCCGCCGGGACCGTATGGCACATGCGACAACGCGCCTCATACGACTCGGTACCGCCAACCATGATCTGCGGCGAGTTGTAAGGCGCGGGCTTGCCCCCGATCAGCCTTTGATTGCGGCTGGCGGGGCCCCCGCACAGAACGCAAATCGCGTGCAGCTTGTCGACGACCTCCGCTATGGCCATCAGTTTCGGCATCGCCCCGAATGGCTCCCCGCGGAAATCGGTGTCGGTTCCGGCCACGATTACCCGCCGGCCCCGGGCCGCCAGGGAAGTCACCAGCGCGATGATCCCTTCATCGAGAAACTGGGCTTCGTCGATGGCGATGACGTTGGCCATCGGGTCGATCTGCTGGCCGATCTGGGCGGCGGAATCGGCGGGGATTGCTTCCACCGTTCGACCGTCGTGGCTCGAGACGGCGTAGATCCCGGCGTATCGCGCATCCAAATGCGATTTAAAGACTTGCACCCGCTTGCGCGCGATGATGGCGCGCCGGACGCGGCGCAAAAGCTCTTCGCTCTTGCCGCTGAACATGACGCCCGCAATTACCTCGATCCATCCACCGGCCTGGTGGAAGGGGCCGCTCGGTCCACTCACGACCGGTCGCGATCTCGGCGGGGTGGGCCTCCCCGGCCCGGTCTGTCGGGACCACCTCGGCGGGCGCCGTCAGGGCGTCCGCGCGGGGGTCCGCCCCGAGCGCCGAACTTTCCGCGGTCCGGACCGCCGCGGGGGCGATCGTCGCGCGGTCGATCATTTCTGGGTCGTTCACCCCGGGGTCTGTCGTCCCGGGGTCTGTCGTCCCGCGGTCTGTCGTCGCGCGGCCGGTCGTCTCGAGGACGCTCGTCTCTGCCGCGGTCTCCCTCGGCAGGACGGGGCTTCGCGGCTGGAGGCTGATGTACCTCCGCTGCGCGGCGTTGCGCACGCTCCCGCTCGAGCAGCCGCAACGCGGCGGCTGCCAGCTCGGTGGCGTCGAATTCCCGGAGCAAAGGCTCGAGAGAAATCACTTCGCGGGGTGGTACTCCCTGAGCCAATACTGCTCGCAGCTCGTCCCTGACGGCTTCCTCGCGATCCCGGGCCCGCCTCTCCGGTCCGTGCAGATTGAGCGGCGCAAGTCTGCCCGAGGCGAGCTCGCGGAGCCACGCCACTTCGCCCGGGGCCGCCAGCGCCACGATCTGAACGGGCTTCACGGCGGCAATCCGCTGCAGCTCGGCGGGTGTGACTGGAGGTTGATAGAAGATGACGGTATGAGTCGTCGCGCTTCCCAGCTCGCCGCGAACAACGTTGATGGTCTTGTCGTCCTCATGGTAGCCGAGCGTCCGCAGCGTATGAGTGGCTTCGGTGGCGGCCACTTCATCGCGCGCGATAATGACCGACGACGGTGGATCCAGA
>Ga0157378_10001553_pt1 | contig 20719 bp, 20 predicted proteins | sample M65metaG_FD_115309 | JGI IMG/M metagenome (GOLD analysis project Ga0157378, IMG submission 115309) | Miscanthus rhizosphere microbial communities from Kellogg Biological Station, Michigan, USA - M6-5 metaG | ecosystem: Host-associated > Plants > Roots > Rhizosphere > Soil | place: USA: Michigan...
CGCGGCGGCGCGCGCCGCCGCGACCTGGCGGGGAAAGTCCTCGCGCAGGTGGCCGCCGCGGCCGAAGAACAGCGGCACTACGCGCAATCGCTTGACGCCGCGGGCGGCCATCGCGCGCGACGCGGTCGCGAGGTCGGGCTGCATCGTTTCCAGGAACGCCAAGGTGACCGCGGCGTCCGGACGGCGCGCCGCGACGATCGCGCGAAGCCGCTCGAACGGCTCGGCCCAGCGCGGATCCCGGGCACCGTGAGCGAACAGGACGACGCCGCGCTCGGTCATCGGTCGATTATAGCGACTGGTGAAGAGCGACTCGGCGCGCGCTCCTTATGCCAAGGAGAAATAACAGGATAGCTATTGATTCCTTCTAATTATTTGAACGGCTTCGTAAGGTGACGAGGTTCCCGGGGGACCGAAACGACATGTATCGCTACGACGCCTTCGATCACCGTCTCGTCGCCGAGCGCGTGGCCCAATACCGGGGCCAGGTGCGGCGCTTTCTCGCCGGCGACCTGTCCGAGGACGAGTTCCGTCCGCTGCGCCTGCAGAACGGGCTCTACATCCAGAAGTACGCGCCCATGCTGCGCATCGCGATTCCGTACGGCCTGCTGTCGACCACGCAGCTGCGGATGCTCGCGCGGATCGGCCGCAAGTACGACCGCAGCTACGGCCATTTCACGACGCGCCAGAACCTGCAGTTCAACTGGCCGCGCCTCGAGGACACGCCGGACATTCTCGCCGACCTGGCGTCCGTCGAGATGCACGCGATCCAGACGTCCGGCAACTGCGTGCGCAACATCACGAGCGACCAGTTCGCCGGTGTCGCGGGCGACGAGAACGCCGATCCGCGGCCGTGGTGCGAGCTCGTCCGGCAGTGGTCGACGCTGCATCCCGAATTCGCGTACCTCCCGCGCAAGTTCAAGATCGCGATCACCGGCGCCACCACCGACCGCGCGGCGGTGCTGGTGCACGACATCGGCCTGCAGCTCGTACACGACGCGCGCGGCGAGCTCGGCTTTCGCGTCATCGTCGGTGGCGGCCTCGGCCGCACGCCGATGATCGGGCACGTGATCCGCGAGTTTCTTCCGGCCGCCGAGATCCTCAACTATCTCGACGCGATCCTGCGCGTCTACAACCGCTTCGGCCGTCGCGACAACAAGTACAAGGCGCGCATCAAGATCCTGGTCAAGGAGCGCACGCCGGCGCAGTTCACGCAGGACGTCGAGGCCGAGTGGGCGCATGTGCGCGGCGGCCCCGCGACCGTGCCCGCCGAGGAGATCGAGCGTCTCGCCGCGCACTTTCCCGCGCCGGCGTACGAGGTGCTGTCGGCCAACGACGCCACGTACAAGGCGGAGCGCGCGGACAACCGCGCGTTCGACCACTGGGCACAGCGCAACGTCCACCCGCACAAGGTCACCGGATACGCCATCGTCACGCTCTCGCTCAAGAAGACGGGCATACCGCCCGGCGACGTCACGTCGGACCAGATGGACGCGATCGCCGACCTCGCCGACGCCTACAGCTTCGGCGAGCTTCGCGTGTCGCACGAGCAGAACCTGATCTTCTCCGACGTGCGGCGGTGCGATCTGTTCGCGCTGTGGACGGAGTTGAAGTCGCTCGGCCTCGCGACGCCGAACCTCGGGCTGCTGACGAACATCGTGTGCTGCCCGGGCGGCGACTTCTGCTCGCTCGCGAATGCGAAGTCCATCCCGATCGCCGAAGCGATCCAGCGCCGCTTCGACGACCTCGACTACCTGCACGACATCGGCGACCTCGATCTCAACATCTCCGGGTGCATGAACGCCTGCGGCCACCACCACGTCGGCCACATCGGCATCCTCGGCGTCGACAAGGGCGGAGCCGAGTGGTACCAGGTGTCGATCGGCGGATCGCAAGGCAACGACGCCGCGCTCGGCAAGGTGATCGGGCCGTCGTTCGCCGCCCACCAAATGCCCGACGTCGTCTCGCGTCTGATCGAAACGTACCTCGCCCATCGTCACGACGACGAGCGTTTCGTCGACACGGTCCACCGTGTCGGCGTCGATCCCTTCAAGGAACGAGTCTATGCCTCAGCTCATTAAGAACCGCGCGGTGACGGACGATCGCTGGACGCTCGTCCGCATGGCGGAAGGCGCGCTGCCGGCCGGGCCGACGATCGTGCCGCTCGCGCGCTGGCTCGCCGAACGCGATGCCCTCGGCGCGCGGGGCGACGTCGGCGTCTGGCTCGGGCCTGCCGACGATCCAGCGGCACTTGCCGCCGACGCCAAGACGCTGCCGTTGGTCGCCATCGACTTCCCGCAGTTCGCCGACGGCCGCGGCTACTCGACGGCGCGCCTGCTGCGCGAACGGCACGGGTTCAAGGGCGAGCTTCGGGCGATCGGCGACGTGCAGCGCGACCAGCTGGCGTACCTCGTCCAGTGCGGCTTCGACGCGTTCCTGATTCGCGAAGGCAAGAGCGCGCACGACGCCCTTGCCGGCTTCGACGACTTCTCCGACGGCTACCAGCTCACGCAGCAGCGCACGCCGTGGTTCCGGCGGCGCGCGGCGGGTGGAACGCATGCGGTCGTCGAGTGACGCGATGACGTCGCTCGACACGCTTCGCCGCGCGGCGTTCGTTCATGCGCCCGCCGTTCTCGCGTCGAGCTTCGGCGCCGAAGACATGGTGCTGATCGACCTGATCGCGAAGCATTCGCTGCCGATCTCCGTGTTCACGCTGGACACCGGCCGCCTGCCGGAGGAAACGCACGCGCTGATCGATCGCGTCCGCGCGACGTACGGCATCGCGGTCGAGGTGTATGCGCCGGACGCGGCGTCCGTCGAAGCGTTCGTGCGCGCGAGCGGCATCAACGCCTTCTACGCGAGCCCGACGCTGCGCGAGCAGTGCTGCGCCATTCGCAAGACGCACCCGCTGGCTCGCGCGCTGGCGGGGAAGCGCGCGTGGGTCACGGGCCTGCGCCGCGGGCAGTCGATCACGCGACGCGACGTGCCCGTCGAGGCGTTCGACGCCGTGCACGGACTCGTCAAGTTCAACCCGCTCGCCGACTGGTCGCGCGACGACGTGTGGTCGTACGTGCACGAGAACGGCGTTCCGTACAACGCGCTTCACGATCGCGGATACGCGAGCATCGGCTGCGCGCCGTGCACGCGCGCCATCGAGCCGGGCGAGGACGAGCGCGCGGGCCGCTGGTGGTGGGAAAGCGCCGACCGCAAGGAATGCGGCCTCCATCGCCGTCCGGTGCCTGTTCAAATCGTCGCAGCGACCGCGGGCGCCGCGGCATGATGGCCTTCGCCGACATCGACCTGCGCCGGGACGAGGCCGTGACGGCTACGGCGTCCGCCGACGACTTCAACCACCTCGACTGGCTCGAGTCGGAAGCGATCCACATCCTGCGCGAGGTCGCCGGGCAATGCGCGAACCCCGCCCTGCTCTTCTCCGGCGGCAAGGATTCGCTGGTGCTGCTGCGCCTTGCCGAGAAGGCGTTCCGGCCGTGGGCCTTTCCGTTTCCGCTGCTGCACATCGACACCGGGCACAACTTCGCGGAGGTCATCGACTTTCGCGACCGGCGCGCGGCCGAGCTCGGCGAGCGGCTGATCGTTCGCACGGTCGAGGATTCGATCGCGCGCGGACGCATCGTCCTGCGCGATCCTGCGGAGAGCCGCAACCGGCATCAGTCGGTGACGCTGCTCGACGCGATCGAGGAATTCGGTTTCGACGCGCTGATCGGCGGCGCGCGCCGCGACGAGGAGAAGGCGCGCGCCAAGGAGCGGGTGTTCTCGTTCCGCGACGCCTTCGGCCAGTGGGACCCGAAGAACCAGCGTCCGGAGCTGTGGAACCTGTACAACGCCCGCGTCCACAAGGGCGAGCACGTGCGCGTGTTCCCGATCTCCAACTGGACGGAGCTCGACGTGTGGCAGTACATCGCGCGCGAGCGCCTCGCCGTGCCGTCGATCTACTTCGCCCATCGCCGCGAGGTCGTGCGGCGGGGCCCGCTGCTCGCGCCCATCACCCCGCTGACGCCGGCGCGCGACGGCGAAGCGGTCGAGACGCTGTCCGTGCGCTTTCGCACCGTCGGCGACATCACGTGCACGGCGCCGGTCGCGTCGGAGGCATCGGACGTCGGCGCGATCCTGGCCGAGACCATCGGCACGACGATCACCGAACGCGGCGCGACGCGCCTCGACGACCAGACGAACGAGGCGTCGATGGAGTTGCGCAAGAAAGAAGGGTACTTCTGATGTCGGCGGTGGAAAGCCTCGCGGCGATCGATCACGGTGTGCTGCGGTTCCTGACCGCGGGCAGCGTCGACGACGGCAAGAGCACGCTGATCGGCCGGTTGCTCCACGACACGCGGTCGATCCTCGCCGATCAGCTCGCGGCGCTCGAGCGCACGTCCGCGCGCCGCGGCGGTCCGCTCGACCTGTCGCTGCTGACCGACGGCCTCACCGCCGAGCGCGAGCAGGGCATCACGATCGACGTCGCCTATCGCTACTTCGCGACCGCGCACCGCAAGTTCATCGTCGCCGATGCGCCGGGGCACGTCCAGTACACGCGCAACATGGTCACCGCGGCCTCGACGGCGCAGCTCGCGATCCTGCTGGTCGACGCGCGCCACGGGGTCGTCGAGCAGACGCGCCGGCACGCGGCGCTCGCGCATCTCGTCGGCGTGGCGCATCTGGTCGTTGCGGTCAACAAGATGGATGCCGTCGACTGGCGCGAAGATGCCTTCGCGGCCGTAGTGGCCGACTTCGACGCCTTCGCATCGCATCACGGCATCGACGGCGTCCAATACATTCCGATGTCGGCGCTCGAAGGCGACATGGTCGTGGACCGCGGCACGCGCCTCGACTGGTACGACGGACCGACGCTGCTGCAGGTGCTGGAAACGGCGGAAGCGCCGCGCCATCCGGCGGGCGAATCGCTCCGGCTGCCGGTGCAGTATGTCGCGCGGCCCGACGCGACGCGACCGCGCGCGTATCTGGGGCGCATCGAGGCGGGGGCCCTCGCGGTCGGCGACGTCGTCACGGTGTTGCCGTCGGAACGCTCGACGCGCGTTGGCAGCCTGCGCGTGAACGGTATCGCGCGCGATCGCGCGGACGCGCACGCGGCCGTCGCCGTGGAACTGGAAGACGACGTCGACGTCTCCCGCGGCGACCTCATCGTTCACGCGAACCGCCACCCAGCCGCGGCGCGGGCGGTGGAGGCCGACATCGCCTGGCTCGGCAGCGCGCCGCTCGACCCCCGCCGCACGTACGCGCTGCGCCACACGACGCGCGACGTGCGGGCGCGCGTCGCGCGGATCGCGGACCGCTGGAACGCGGCGACGCAGTCACGCGAGCCGGCGCCGGCCACGCTCGCGATGAACGACATCGGCCGCGTGCACTTGACGCTCGCCCAGCCGGTCTTCGCCGACCGCTACGATGCACATCGCGCGACCGGCAGCTTCATCCTGGTCGACGACGCGACGCACGACACGGTCGCTGCAGGCATGATCCGATGAGCGCGACGCGCACGGCCGCGACCGGCACCGTCTACCTCGTCGGCGCGGGTCCCGGCGCCCCGGACCTGCTGACGCTGCGCGCGGCGCGGCTTCTCGCCGAGGCGGACGTCGTCTTCCACGATGCGCTCGTCCATCCCGACACCATCGCGCTCGCCGTGCGCGCCGAAAAGTTCGCGGTCGGCAAGCGTTGCGGCCGGCACTCGACCGCGCAACGCTTCATCAACAAGCGCCTCGTCGACGCCGCGGCGACCCACCGTGTGGTCGTGCGGCTGAAGGGCGGCGATCCGCTGCTGTTCGGCCGCGCGCAGGAAGAAATCGAGGCGCTCGAGGCCGCGGGGATCCGATACGAGGTAGTGCCGGGCATCACCGCCGCCCTCGCCTCCGCCGCCGCGACCGGCACGTCGCTGTCGCAGCGCGGCACGGTGCGGAGCATCGCGCTCGCCACGCCCCGCGTCGGCGAGGGCGAACGCGCGAGCGACTGGGCGCGCGGCTTCGCGAGCGCCGACGCCGGCGCGATCTACATGGGCCTGGGCGAGGGTGCGGCGATCGCCGCAGCCCTGCGCGCCGTCGGCAAGCCGCCCACCTTGCCCGTGGCGATCGTCGAGAATGCTTCGCTGCCGGCGGAGCGCGTCGTCTACACGACGCTCGCCGGACTGGCTCAGGTTGATTCGGAACAGTTCTCCGGCCCCGCGCTGCTGCTGATCGGCCCGCAATTCGCCGACCGCCGGGTCGTCGCGGTCGACGCTCGCGAAAGCGAGCTCACGCCCAAGGTGGGCCATGGGTGAGTTGCGATGTCGACCCAGTTTCCCCCGAAGCCGCGCCTGCGGCTTTTTTCGGCGACACGATATATCTCCCGGTTCTTTGAAACACCATGTTCATAACCTGCGAGTAGATCAATGAAACTCGAGTCCTGGATTCGCCTCGCCACGATCAGCGCCGCCCTCGCCGCCACGACCGCGCAGGCCGACGTCACCCTCCTCAACGTTTCCTACGATCCCACCCGTGAGCTCTACCAGGACGTCAACGCCGCGTTCGCGAAGCAATGGAAGGCGAAGACGGGCGAGAACGTCACGATCAAGCAGTCGCACGGTGGTTCAGGCAAGCAGGCGCGCACGGTCATCGACGGACTCGATGCCGACGTCGTCACGCTGGCTCTCGCCTCCGACATCAACGCGATCGCCGACGTCGCGCGGCGGCTCCCCACCGACTGGCAGGCACGGCTCCCGCACCACAGCACGCCGTACACGTCGACGATCGTGTTCCTGGTCCGCAAGGGCAATCCCAAGGGCATCCGGGACTGGGACGACCTCGTGAAGCCCGGCGTCGCGGTCATCACGCCGAATCCGAAGACCTCGGGCGGCGCGCAGTGGAACTACCTCGCGGCGTGGGCGTACGCGAAGCGCAAGTACGGCAACGACGACCAGGCGCGCGACTTCGTGACCCGCGTGTACGGGAACGTGCCGGTGCTCGACTCCGGCGCGCGCGGCGCCACGACGACGTTCGTCGAACGCGGCGTGGGCGACGTGCTCCTGGCCTGGGAGAACGAGGCGATGCTGGCGCGCAAGGCGCTCGGTGCCGACAAGTTCGAGATCGTCGCGCCCTCGCTGTCGATTCTGGCCGAGCCGCCGGTGGCGGTGGTCGACCGCAACGTCGACAAAAAGGGAACGCGGAAGGCCGCCGAGGCTTATCTGCAGTTCCTGTACACGGACGAAGCGCAGGAGATCGCCGCGCGCAACTTCTATCGCCCGACGGATCCAGCGGTGGCCGCCCGCTACGCGAGCCAGTTTCCGCGGCTTGCGCTCGTGACGATCGACGGCGCGTTCGGCGGCTGGCGCAACGCGACGAAGACGCACTTTGCCGACGGCGGGACGTTCGACCAGATCTACCTCCCGGCCGCGCGGTGAGCGTCGCTGCGATACCGGCGGCGAACGCGCACCTGCAAGAGCGCCATTTCGCCATTGCGCGGGCGTTCGACGCCGAGGGAGCCGCCTACCTGTTGCCGGGTCGCCGGACGCGACGGCGGCGCGCGGCCGCCGTCCTCCCCGGCTTCGGACTGAGCCTCGGCGTTGCCGTCGTCTATCTGTCGCTGGTCGTGCTGATCCCGCTGTCCGCGGCGTTCGTCAAGACGAGCGCGCTGTCGTGGACGGCGTTCGTGACCATTGTCACCGCGCCGCGCGTGATGGCCACGTATCGCCTCACGTTCGGCGCGTCGCTGGCGGCGGCGGCGCTCAACGCCATCTTCGGACTGCTCGTCGCCTGGGTGCTGGTGCGCTATCGCTTTCCCGGACGCCGCCTCGCGGACGCGCTCGTCGATCTTCCGTTCGCGCTGCCCACCGCGGTGGCAGGCATCGCGCTGACCGGGCTGTTCGCGCCACACGGCTGGTTCGGCGCGCTGCTCGCGCCCCTCGGTGTCAAGGTCGCGTTCACGCCGCTTGGCGTGCTGGTGGCGCTGACCTTCATCGGACTGCCGTTCGTCGTGCGCACCGTGCAGCCGGTGCTGGAGGATCTGCCGCGCGAGCTGGAGGAAGCGGCGGCGACGCTCGGCGCCTCGCCGTCGGCGATCTTCCGGCGCGTCGTGTTCCCCGTCGTCCTGCCGGCGCTGATCACGGGCTTCACGCTGGCGTTCGCACGCGCGATCGGCGAATACGGCTCGGTCATCTTCATCGCCGGCAACATGCCCATGGTGTCCGAGATCACGCCGCTTGTCATCATCACGAAGCTCGAGCAGTACGACTACACAGGCGCGACGGCGATCGCCGTCGTCATGCTCGTGGTGTCGTTCGCGCTGCTGCTGGCGATCAACGCGCTGCAATCATGGACGCGTCGTCGACACGGGGCGCAGACGTGAGCCGCGCCCATTCGGCGCTTCGACAGGGCGGCGAGCCGGCGTGGGTCCGCGCGCTGCTGATCGGCGGAGCGCTCGCGTTCCTCGCCGTCTTCCTGTTCGTGCCGCTGGCCTTCGTGCTCACCGAAGCGCTGAAGAAAGGGCTCGGCGCGTTCGTCGCAGCGCTCGTCGAGCCCGACGCCATGTCGGCGATCCGGCTTACGCTTCTGATCGCCGCGATCGCCGTGCCGCTCAATCTGGCGTTCGGCGTGGCCGCGGCATGGTCGGTGGCGAAATTCGAGTTTCGCGGCAAGAGCCTGCTCGTCACCCTGATCGACCTGCCCTTCTCCGTATCCCCGGTGATCGCCGGCCTCATCTATGTGCTGATTTTCGGCCTGCAGGGCTGGCTCGGCGGCTGGCTCGCCGGGCACGACGTCAGGGTGATCTTCGCCGTGCCTGGCATCGTACTGGCGACGATCTTCGTCACCGTCCCCTTCGTCGCCCGCGAGCTGATTCCGCTGATGCAGGCGCAGGGCACCGAGCAGGAGGAAGCCGCGACGGTGCTCGGCGCGGGCGGGTGGCAGACGTTCCGGCGCATCACGCTGCCAAACGTCAAATGGGGCTTGCTCTACGGCGTCATCCTCTGCAACGCGCGCGCGATGGGCGAGTTCGGCGCGGTGTCGGTGGTTTCGGGGCACATCCGCGGCGCCACCAACACGCTGCCGCTGCACGTCGAGATCCTCTACAACGAATACCAGTTCGCGGCCGCGTTCGCCGTCGCGTCGCTGCTCGCGCTGCTGGCGCTGGTCACGCTGGCGCTCAAGCTGGCGATCGAGCGACGCGTCGGACGCGAACGGCCCCTTGCCGAGATCCGCCGATGAGCATCGAGCTTTCCGGAATCACCAAGCGCTTCGGCGCCTTCGTCGCCGTCGACGGCGTCGACCTGCACGTGGAGACGGGCGAACTGCTGGCGCTTCTCGGGCCGTCCGGCTCCGGCAAGACGTCGCTGCTGCGGATCATCGCGGGGCTCGAGGCGCCGGACGCCGGCACCGTCGCCTTCCACGGCGAGGACGCAACGGACCGGCACGCGCGCGAGCGCCGGGTCGGCTTCGTGTTCCAGCACTACGCGCTCTTCGGACACCTGACGATCTTCGAGAACGTCGCGTTCGGACTGCGCGTGCGGCCGAGAGCGCACCGGCTCACCGACGCGCAGATCCGCCGGAAGGTGACGACGCTGCTCGAGCTCGTGCAGCTCGACGGCCTCGCCGACCGGCATCCGCGCGAGCTGTCGGGCGGCCAGCGGCAGCGGATCGCGCTCGCGCGCGCGCTTGCCGTGGAGCCGCGCGTCCTGCTGCTCGACGAGCCGTTCGGCGCGCTCGACGCGCGCGTGCGGCAGGAGCTGCGCCGCTGGCTGCGGCGCCTGCACGACGAGGTCCGCTTGACGAGCGTCTTCGTCACGCACGATCAGGAGGAAGCGCTCGAGGTCGCCGACCGCGTCGTGGTGATGAACCGGGGTCGCGTCGAGCAGGTGGGCACGCCCGAGCAGGTCTACGAGCGACCGGCGTCGGCGTTCGTCGTCGAGTTCCTCGGCGGCGTGAACCGGCTGCCGGGCGCGGCGGGCGACGGGCGCGTCACGTTCGCGCGCCCGCACGAGTTCGCCGTCGAGCGGACGCCGTCGCCCGCCGCGCTGCCGGGACGCCTCGTGCACGGGGCGGCCGTCGGTCCCGTCGCGCGCCTGGAATTCGCGCTCGACGGGCACGCGTCGACGATCAACGTCGCGCTCACGCCAGAGCGCTATCGGCAGCTTGCGTTGCGCCCGGGCGAGGTCGCCTATCTGACGCCGCTGCGCCGGCACGCGTTCGCCACGGCGTGAGGCTCCGGAACCGGCATTGGTAGAATCGGCGGGCCGGTCGCGGGGTTTCGCCCCGGACCTCGCGCCGATGCCGCTGCCGCTGTTCTCCCCGCCCGCCTCCGAGCAACGCCGCTGGATCGCCGAGCGCCTGGCGCGCCCGGCCCCGGCGAGCGCGCTGGGGCTCAACGACGGCTACCGCTTTCCCGGGCGCGAGGGCACGCCCACCGACGCGGCGGTGCTGGTGCCGCTGGTCAATCGTCCGGAAGGCCTGCACGTGCTGCTGACCGAGCGCAGCGCGAACCTGCCCGATCACGCGGGACAGATCAGCTTTCCCGGCGGCCGCGTCGAGCCTGACGACCGCGACCACGCGGCGGCGGCGCTGCGCGAGGCGACGGAAGAAGTGGGCCTGGCCCCCGCGCGCGTCGACGTACTCGGAGAGCTCGCGCGCTACGAGACGGTCACCGGCTACCGCGTCACGCCCGTCGTCGGTTGGGTGGAACCGCCTTTCGAGCTTACGCCCGATCCGCTCGAGGTCGCCGACGTGTTCGAGGTTCCGCTCGCCTTCCTGCTCGAGCCCGCGAACCAGCTGCGTCACTTCCGCATGCTCGGGACGCGGCGGCGCGACTACTGGGCCATCCCGTTCGGGCGCCGTTACATCTGGGGCGCGACGGCGGCGATGGTGATGATCCTCGATCGCACGCTGCGCGCGTGACCGAGCCTGCGCCGACGGGTCTCGTGCTGTCCGGCGGCGGCGCGCGCGCCGCCTACCAGGCCGGCGCGCTCCGCGCGGTCGCGACCATCGTCGGCAAGCGCCGTTCGCGGCCGTTCCCCGTCATCTGCGGCACGTCGGCCGGCGCGATCAACGCGGCGGCGCTGGCGACGCATGCCGAGGATTTCCGCCGCGGCGTCGCGCGTCTGCTGCGTTGGTGGCGACGCATCGACGTCGCCGACGTGTACCGCGCCGACTTCGCGACGCTGTCGCGCCACGGCGTGCGCTTCCTCGCCGCGATGACCGGTGCCGGAACGGCCCCGGAGAGCGCCGCCTCGATGCTCGACAACGCGCCGCTCGCGGACCTGCTCGCCAAAGTGGCGAACCTCGACCGCGTGGCTGCCGCGATCTCGGCCGGGGCGCTGTCCGCGCTCGGCATCAATGCGACGAGCTACAACACGGGCCAAGCCGTCACGTTCTTCCAGAGCGCCGCCGGCCAACCCGGCTGGACGCGCACGCGCCGTCGCGGCGAGCCCGCCGCACTGACGCTCGCGCACCTGATGGCGTCGACGGCGATCCCCTTCATATTTCCCGCCGTGCGCGTCGGCGAAGAGTTCTACATGGACGGCTCCGTGCGGCAGATCACGCCGCTGTCGCCGGCGCTGCACCTCGGCGCGCGGCGCATCCTCGGGATTGCCGTCGGCCAGTTCTCCGGGCAGCAGGCGACGCAGGGTCCCCCGACTTACCCGTCGTTCGCGCAGGTCGTCGGCCACGCGCTGTCGTCCATCTTCCTCGACAACCTGGGCGCCGACCTCGAACGCCTTACCCAGATGAACCGGCTGATCGGCCTGATGTCGCCGGCGCGCCTGGCGCGAAGCGGCGTCGCGCTGGCGCACGTCGACGCGATGGTGCTGGCGCCATCGCGCGATATCGGGCCGATCGCGCTCGCCTACGCCGACCGCCTGCCGGCCGGCGTACGCACGCTGCTGCGCGGCCTCGGCAGCACGCGGGGCTCGGGCGCGAACCTGCTCTCGTATCTGCTGTTCGACCGCGGCTTCTGCCGCGCGCTGCTGGCGCTGGGCTACGCGGATGCGATGGCGCGGCGCGACGAGCTCGCGGCATTCCTCGACGGCAGCGAGCCGCGCTTCGTGCCGGTGTTCCGGTCCGACGCGACCTAGCGCGCTGCGAAGGCAGCGCGGCGGTTCACGTACAATCGCCGCCGGATTCCCTCACGGCGCGCGATGCTGACGCAATCCTCCCCGCGGACCCACGAGCTGCGCGGCCTCTCGCCGCACGGCTTCCATCGCGTCGTCTACTACGAGTGGGGCGACGCGGCCAACGCGGACGTCGTCGTGTGCGTCCACGGCGTGGGGCGCAACGGCCGCGACTTCGACGTGCTCGGCGAGGCGCTGGCGCCCACGCACCGCGTGATCGCCGTCGACATGCCCGGACGCGGCAACAGCGAGTGGCTCGCCGATCCGCACGACTACGTGTTCCCGACGTACCTCGCGACGCTGACCGCGCTGATCGCGCGCGCCGGCGCGGCGACGGTGAGCTGGGTGGGGACGTCGATGGGCGGGCTGCTCGGCATGGTCGCGGCGTCCCTGCCGAAGACGCCCGTGGCACGCCTCGTCGTCAACGACGTCGGCCCGGTGATCGAGCCCGCGGCGCTCGCGCGGATCGCCGAGTACTTCGGCGCCGACCCCACGTTCGCGACGTACGACGAGATCGATCGCTACGTGCGCCAGATCTCGGCGCCGTTCGGGCCGCTGACGGACGCCCAGTGGGCGCACGTCGTGGGCACCAACGTCCGCCAGCGCCCAGACGGTCGGTGGGGCCTGGCGTACGATCCCGGCATCGCCGTGCCGTTTCGCCAGCAGCCCGCGCCGCCGGCGCTGTGGAGCGTCTGGGATGCGATCGCCTGCCCGACGCTCGTGCTGCGCGGCGCGCAGTCCGATCTCCTGTCGGCTGCCACCGCCACCGAGATGGCGCAGCGCGGACCGCGGCCGCGCGTCGTCGAGTTCGCCGGCGTCGGGCACGCACCGATGCTGCTCGCCGCCGACCAGGTCGACACGGTCGCGGCCTTCCTTCGCGCCGGCCGCGCGTCGTGATCAAGCTGTCGCTCAACGTTCCGCCGCTCGACGACGACGGCGAGAAGCTCGCCGAGTCGCGGCCGGCGCGCGTGAGTGCGTGGCTCGAGCAGACGCTGAAGCGCGATACGGTCACCGCGGCGCGGCTGATCGGCGACGCCGTCGCCGCGACGAATCGCGTGGCCGTGTCGGACGCGCGCCGCCTCGAGCTCGGGACGCTGTATGGCAAGGCCTCGTCGACGCTCTGGATCCCGCTGCAGAAGCGCTTCGTGAAGGCGCCGCAGCCGCTGACGGGCGACGCCCAGCACGCGGCGCGCGCCGCCGTCGTCCTCGCCGCCGAGCTCGCCACGACGTGGAAGCGCCTCCTGATGCGCGAAGCGGACAAGCGCATCTCGTTCGGCGGACCGCGCCTCGTGACGGCGCTGCTCCATCGCGTGCTGCAGGCGTCGGCGCGAGTGCTGATGAACAGCTACGCCGCGTATTCGCCGGTGCCGGCCAACACGTGGCACGACCTGCACGCGACGTACGCGTATGCGCGCTCGCGCGACCTGCACCTCGCGATGCCAGGGACCGAGGGCGGCGAGCGCACGCCGGAAATCCTCTACATCCAGGCACTGCTCCTGGCGCTGGCCAATCCCTACGGCTTCATTCCCGGGCAGATCGAGGCGGTGGTCCGTTATCTGCACGAGTACGCGCAGCTCGCCAAGCTCACCGACGTCGCGCCGGTGCACCGGATGCAGAAGGCCGTCGCGATCGTGCCGCTCGGGCACGACTTCCCGCCGTTCTCCGCGAACAAGGGCGGCTCCGTGCACGGCGCGAAGCTCTTCCTGCTCACCTACGACCTCGCGTTCCACCTGCAGGCGCAGGTCAAGCAGATCGAGAGCGGCGGCGAGGTTCCCGCGGGCCTCGCGCGCGACGCGATGTTGCGCCCGCGGCAGGTGGCGCTGTTGAAGCGGATGCTGCGCCAGTGGGCGATTCCGCCCGCGCGGCAGTTCGGCCGGCTGCCGTCGCGCGGCAAGGTGAAGGTCTGGGTGGGGCTGTTCGGCGTCTGGAGCGCGACCCGCCAGGCGATGGGCAGTCCGGCGGGCGTCGACCTGCCGATGCCGTCGCTGTGCCAGATCCTCAACCAGACGCCCGGCGGCTACGCGCTGCGCCAGGTCGGCACGATGGCGGCAGAGCTGCGCATCGGCGACCTGATCGCGATCGAGATGGAGGGCCGGCCCCGTCCGCAGGTGGCCGTCGTTCGCTGGTTCCGCAACGCGGCGGAGATGACGGCGCTGGAGTTCGGCTGCGAGCTTCTGTCCGAGGCGCCGGAGGCGGCGACCGCGGCGCCCACCGAAGTCGCGGGCGCGGCGCCGACGCCGGTCGTCATCCTGCCCGGCGACGACGTCGAGGCAGCGCCCGCCGACAACGCGGCGCCGGACCAGATCTGCGCGCCGACGGGCACCTTCGGCGTCGAGCAGGCGGTGCGCATGTGGCGCGTCCGCGGCATCGAGGTGGCCGTGCTCGTGAAGAGCGTCGACCAGGGACCCGACTTCGAGATCTTCGACTACGTCTCGGTGCCGGAGTGACGGCGCCGCCGGCGTGAGCCTTCCTGCCGCGTCCGCGCCGTTGCCGGTCGCGCGCGTTGCCACGTCCGCGCTCGTCGCGCTCGTGATGCTGCTCGTGCTGTGGGAGACGGCGCTCGCGCCGCTGCGCCCCGGCAGCGCGTGGCTCGCGCTCAAGGCGGTGCCGCTGGCGCTCGTCCTGCCGGGCGTGCTGCGCGGCGCCAAGCGCGCGCGGCAGTGCACGGCGCTGCTGCTGCCGTTCTACGTCGCGGAGGGCTGCGTGCGCGCGGTCACCGAGTCCGGCCGGCACGCGTGGGTGGCCGCCCTGGCCGCGGCGCTCGCGCTGCTCGCCTTCGTCGCGCTGCTGCTGTGGTTCCGCACGGAACGGGCGCGGGCGCGCTGACCTCGCAGCGCGCGGTCGCCGTGTTCACCGCGCCGACGACGGTCCGACTTCCGGCGCCTTCGCCGCCGTCGATCCGGCGAGCCCCTTCGGCAACGGGAACACGACCTTCTCGACGACGCCCGTCAGCTCCGACACCGTGTGCGCACCGAACGACTCCAGGCGCTCGACGACGGCGCGCACGAGCACCTCCGGCGCGGACGCGCCCGTCGTGACGCCCACGCGCGCGCCGCGCGCGAACCAGTCGGCCTGCAGCTCGTCGGCGCGGTCGACCATGTGCGCCGGAATGCCCCTGTTCTGCGCGACCTCGCGCAGGCGGTTGGTGTTGGAGCTGTTGGGACTGCCGACGACGACGAGCACGTCGACCTGCCGCGTGATCGCTTTGACGGCGTCCTGCCGGTTCTGCGTCGCGTAGCAGATGTCGTCCTTCTTCGGCCCGATGATCGCCGGATAGCGCGCACGCAGCGCGTCCACCACCGCCGCGGCGTCGTCGACCGACAGCGTCGTCTGCGTGACGTACGCGATGCGCGCCGGGTCGGCGATCGCGAGCTTCGCCACGTCGGCGACCGACTCGACCAGGTAGACGCGTCCGTCGCACTGTCCCATCGTCCCCTCGACCTCCGGATGCCCGGCGTGGCCGATCATCACGATCTCGTAGTTCTGCGCGTGCAGCTTGGCGATCTCGACGTGCACCTTCGTGACCAGCGGACACGTCGCATCGAACACGCGCAGGCCGCGCGCGTCGGCCTCGGCGCGTACCGCGCGCGACACGCCATGGGCGCTGAAGATCACGGTGGCGCCGGCCGGCACTTCGTCGAGCCGCTCGACGAACACGGCGCCCTTTCGGCGCAGGTCGTCGACGACGAAGCGATTGTGCACGACTTCGTGCCGCACGTAGATCGGCGCGCCGAACTGCCCGAGCGCGTGCTCGACGATGGCGATCGCGCGGTCGACGCCGGCGCAGAAACCGCGGGGGTTGGCGAGGAGAATCTGCATCGTCACGTCCTTCAGTCGGCGGCCGGCGCGTGGTCGCGGCGCTGCCGGAAGCTGTCGAGAATCAGCGCCGCGGCGCCGCAGGTGATGGCGCTGTCGGCGACGTTGAACGCGGGATAGTGCCACTCGCGCCAGTGGAACAGCAGGAAGTCGACGACGTGCCCGAGCGTGACCCGGTCGTAGAGATTGCCGAGCGCGCCGCCGACGATCAGTGCGAGCCCCGCGCAGTACAGCCGGCTGCCGCCGCGACGCAGCAGCCACAGCATCAGCGCGCAGGCGCCCACGGCGATGGCCGCGAAGAGCCAGCGCTGCCAGCCCGCCTCGCCAGCGAGGAAGCTGAAGGCGGCGCCGGTGTTGAACGTCAGGATCAGGCTGAAGAACGGCGTGAACGGCACGACCTCACCGGGCCGGAACGCGGCGAGCATCGCGGCCTTCGTCGCCTGGTCGAGCACGATGACGCCGAGCGACAGCCACAGCCATCGCGTCCACGGCGCGCTATCCATGACGCGCTGCCGACCGGCGCGGGCCGACGCTCATGCGAAGCGCCGCGGCTCGCCCGCGCCGAACAGGTTCGCGACGCAGCGGCCGCACAGCGTCGGATGCGCGGCGTCGCCGCCGACGTCGGCGCGCCAATGCCAGCAGCGCTCGCACTTGCGGTGCGCGCTCGGCACGACGTCGACCACCAGCGTCTCGCCCCGGCGCAGCGTCGCTGCCGACGTGATCAGCACGAAGCGCAGGTCGTCGCCGAGCGTCGCCAGCGCCGCGTGATCCTCGGGCGGGGCGGTGACGACGACTTCCGCCTGCAGCGACGATCCGATCGCGCCCTTCTGCCGCACGTCCTCGAGCTCCTTCTGCACCGCCGCGCGCACGGCGAGGATGCGGTCCCACTTCGCGACGAGCGCCGCGGCGTCGGGAACCTCGGGCAGCGCGTCGCGCCACGTGTGCGCGAACACCGTCGCGTCGTCCGGGTGGACGATCCGCCAGGCCTCCTCGGCCGTGAAGGACAGCACCGGCGCCATCAGGCCGAGCAGCGCGTCGCGGATGTGCGCCAGCGCCGTCTGCGCCGAGCGGCGCGCGTGTCCCTCGCGTGCCGACGTGTAGAGACGGTCCTTCAGCACGTCGAGGTAGAAGCCGCCGAGCGTCTCGGAGCAGTACGTCTGCAGCCGCTGCACGACGAGATGGAAGTCGTAGTTCGCGTAGTCGGTCTCGACCGCCTGCGACAGCATGCGCGCCTGGACGAGCGCAGCGCGGTCGATCTCCAGCAGCTCGGCGATCGGCACCGCGTGCGCCGCGGGGTCGAAGTCCGCGGTGTTCGCGAGGAGGAAGCGCAGCGTGTTGCGGATCCGCCGATAGCTCTCGACGACGCGCTTCAGGATCTCGTCGCCGATGGCCATGTCGCCGGAGAAGTCGGTGGCGGCCACCCACAGCCGCATGATCTCCGCGCCGAGCGAGTCCGCGATCTTCTGCGGCGCGACGACGTTGCCCTTCGACTTCGACATCTTGCGGCCTTCGTTGTCGACGACGAAGCCGTGCGTCAGCAGCGCCTTGTACGGCGGCACGCCGTTCAGCATGCACGAGACGAGGAGCGACGAATGGAACCAGCCGCGATGCTGGTCGGAGCCTTCAAGGTAGAGATCGGCGGGGAATCCCGTGTCCTGCGAACGCGAGCCGGCGCGGGTGACGCGACCCTGCGGGCCGCCCATCACCGTCTGGTGCGTCGAGCCGGAGTCGAACCAGACGTCGAGCGTGTCGGTCAGCTTGCGGTACTTCGCCGGATCGACGCCGAAGTCCTCGTGCGTGGCCTCGAACCACGCCTCGATGCCGCCCGCCTCCACCTTGGACGCGGCCAGCTCCAGCAGCGCCGGCGTGTCGGGATGCAGCTCGTCGGTGACCTTGTCGACGAAGAACGGCAGCGGGACGCCCCACTGCCGCTGCCGCGACAGCGTCCAGTCCGGCCGGTGCGCGATCATGTTGTAGAGCCGCGACTTGCCCCAGGTCGGGAAGAATTGCGTCGCCTCGATGCCGGCGAGCGCCGTGCTGCGCAGCGTCTGCGCCGGCGTCACGCCGTGATACCCGGGCACGTCGTCCATCCCCGCGAACCACTGCGTCGTCGCGCGGTAGATGATCGGCGTCTTGTGGCGCCAGCAGTGCATGTAGCTGTGGACGTGCTTCTCGGCGTGCCACAGCGCGTGCACCTCGCGCACCTTGTCGACGATCTTCGGATTCGCGTCCCAGATCTTCAGCCCGCCGAAGAACGGCAGGTCGGCGGCGTAGCGGCCGTCGCCCTGCACCGGATTCAGGATGTCGTCGTCGGTCAGGCCGTAGCGCCGGCACGAGATGAAGTCCTCGATGCCGTACGCCGGCGCGCTGTGGACGAGGCCGGTGCCCTGCTCGAGCGTGACGTAGTCGCCGAGGTATACCGGGGAGGCGCGGTCGTAGAAGGGATGGCGGAACGCGATGTTCTCCAGCGCGGCGCCCTTCGCCGTCGCGATCACCCGCCCGGCGATCTTGTAGCGCGCGAGGCACGCGGCGACGAGATCCTCGGCCAGCAACAGCGTGCCGCGGTCGGTCTCCACCAGCGCATAGGTGAAGTCGGGATGCGCGTTGAGCGCCTGGTTCGCGGGAATCGTCCAGGGGGTGGTCGTCCAGATCACCGCATGCACGGGTCCGTCGGGCAGCGCCGCCAGGCCGAACGCGCGCGCCAGCCTTGCCCGCTCGGCCGGATCGGTCAGCGGAAAGCCGACGTCGATCGCGCTGTCGGTGCGGTCCTCGTACTCCACCTCGGCTTCCGCGAGCGCGCTGCCGCAATCGAAGCACCAGTTGACCGGCTTCAGGCCGCGGTAGAGGAAGCCCCGTTCCAGCACCTTGCCCAGCGTGCGGATCTCGTCCGCTTCGCTCTTGAACTCCATCGTCGTGTACGGACGGTTCCAGTCGCCGAGCACGCCGAGGCGCTGGAACTGCGTGCGTTGGCGCGCGATCTGCTCGGTCGCATAGGTGCGGCACAGCCGCTGCGTTTCGGCGATCGACAGGTGCTTGCCGTGCGTCTTCTCGATCTGCACCTCGATCGGCATGCCGTGGCAGTCCCATCCGGGTACGTAAGGCGCGTCGAAGCCGGCCATCGTCCGGCTCTTGACGACGATGTCCTTCAGGATCTTGTTGAACGCCGTCCCCATGTGGATGTCGCCGTTCGCGTACGGCGGCCCGTCGTGGAGCACGAAGCGCGGGCGGCCCTTCGACGCGGCGCGGATCGCCTCGTAGACGCGCTTCTCCTGCCACTCGCGCACCCATCCGGGCTCCCGCTTGGCGAGGTCGCCGCGCATCGGGAACGGCGTGTCCGGCAGGTTGAGCGTCGATTTGTAGTCGGTCTTGGTCTCGTCAGGCATGGGGTTGCGCCGCGAAGAACGCGCGCGCCTCTTCCGCGTCGGCGCGGATCTGTCGGGTGAGCGCGTCGAGATCCGGATAGCGGGCCTCGTCGCGCAGCTTGTGGAGGAACTCGACGGCGATGCGGCGGCCGTAGATCGGTGCGTCGAAGTCGAAGATGAACGTCTCGAGCAGCGGCTGCCCGTCGCGCTTGACCGTCGGACGCACGCCGAGGCTCGCGACGCCGGTGTGCGGCGCGCCGCCGAGACCGTGCACGCGGACGGCGAAGATGCCGGACAGCGGCGGCACGCGCCGCAGCGGCAGGTTGGCGGTGGGGAAGCCCAGGCCGCGGCCCAGCTTGTCGCCGTGCGTCACGCGCCCCGCGATCGTGTACGGGCGTCCGAGCAGCGCGGCGGCGCGCGCCAGGTCGCCGGCGGCCAGCGCGGCGCGCACGGCGCTGCTCGACGCGCGCTCCGCGCCGATGTTCACCGTGCGCATCGCCTCGACGCTGAACGTGTGCGCGTGCGCGCGCAGCAGCGCGAGATCGCCGCGGCGCGCCTGCCCGAAGCGGAAGTCGTCGCCGACGAGCACCCAGCGCACGTCGAGTGCCCGCACCAGCACGTCGGCGATGAACTGCTCGGGTGCCAGCGAGGCCATCCGCCGATCGAAGCGCGCCACGATCGTGCGCTGCACGCCGAGACGCCGGAACGCCTCGAGCCGCGTGCGCAGCGACGAAAGCCGCGGCGGCGCCGCGTGCGGCGCGAAGAACTCGCGCGGATGCGGGTCGAACGTCAGCACGGCGGGGACGAGGCGCAGGTCTTCCGCGCCCTCGATCAGGCGCGCGAGCATCGCCTGGTGGCCGCGATGAACGCCGTCGAAATTGCCGATCGTCAGCGCGACGGGGACGTCCGCTGCGGCCGGCAGCCCGCGTATGACACGCACGAAGACCCGTCCTCCGTCTGCACGAAACCGCCGATTTTAGCGGATCGGCGCGATGGCGCCGGACGGACGTTGCCGGTCAGGCGCCTTTGGAGCCGAAATCGGCGTCGTGGACGAGCGCGATGGGGGTGAAGCGCGGCTTGGCGGGATCGGTGGGCCGCTCGGGCAGGAGCGACTCGCCGAGCAGCTGCGTGAGCTCCTCGTCGAGGCGCTTGGCGAGGCCCTTGTATTCGCCGCACCAGTCGTCGCCGCGGACATGCGGCCACACGCCCTCGATCATGTGCGGCTTGGCGTTCAGCGGGTTGAGCGCGGGCGCGTTGCGTCGGCACTGGCCCCATTGCTGGGTCTTGGCCTCGCCAGGACGTGCGTCGCCGCGGTCGAAGAACTGGCAGCCCGAGCAGCGGTCCATCGTCGCCGCCTCAGTGGAGCACGGCGGCCAGGAAGCCGCAGGGGGATGGCGCCGGCACGTCCGGACGGATGCGCGGATGCGCACTGCGCAAGCTCGCGAGC
>Ga0157378_10001554_pt1 | contig 20717 bp, 19 predicted proteins | sample M65metaG_FD_115309 | JGI IMG/M metagenome (GOLD analysis project Ga0157378, IMG submission 115309) | Miscanthus rhizosphere microbial communities from Kellogg Biological Station, Michigan, USA - M6-5 metaG | ecosystem: Host-associated > Plants > Roots > Rhizosphere > Soil | place: USA: Michigan...
CGTCTGACTGGTCGTGGCGCCGCCTGGGATTCTTTTGGTTGTTCACTCTTCAAGGAACCGGGTTCCGGCTGCTGTGACGCCTTCTCACCGGATAACAAACCACGTTTACTAACGCCCGGGGTTTGTTCATCACCCTGATCGATCTGATTGCGCATGACCAACTGCAACTTGCCTTCAGTTGAAGCGAGTGCGAGTTTTTCGGCCTGTTCAGGTGTGACCTGTAGGGTCACAGCCTTAACGCTGTTCGCTTCGCGCTGATCTTGCGGTTTGTCGATGTTCTGTCCGTTGGCGAGCACCTTGATGTTCTGCAGGACGATCTTGGAGATGGGATTTTGCATACCTGCCTGAGCCTCCGGGTCGATAACGACAACGACGTCGACCAAAGTGCCCGGCATGATGAAACCCGATATACCAACAACGTCATCGACCTTGACGGTCATTGCCCTGTAACCCTCGGGTATTACCGCGGACAATCCGCCGGCTGTGCCTTCTGGCGCGATCTTCGATTCGGTGATCGGCTCACGTGCCGCAATGTTTATGATCGCAACACGTCCTGCGAGCTTCTCCGGAGTCTCGAATGAACCATCCGGCATCGACTCTTTAGGAAACTGGACCACCATGATCTGTTCAGGAACAATCTTTGTCCCTAACGGAATAGCTACCTTGGCCACGGCAACGCGGCTCAGATTTTTTGAGTAGGCTTGAGCACTCGACAGGTACTTGCTGACTGAAACGGCAGCAAGAACGCCGAAGATCAGCGCTCCGATAAGAACTATGAAGAAACGTTTGTTTCGCATTTGATTAACTCTCCGTAGGGGTTGATTGACTCAATTCGCCGAAGTGCAGACGATTCAAACTCTGAAGATTGCGATAGAGATGAGACCACCGAGTGTTATTGCCACTCCGTATGGAACCGTGTATCGGCGATCCGCGGGAATGCTGAATCGAGGCATCTCCCAGCCAGGTAAAAAGCCGCAGAAGATTTGCAGAACGCGGTGCATGGTCGACCTAACAACGCCGGCTCTGATTACTGAAAACAAAGCAAGCAAGCCGCCTGTCAACACCACTACAACAAAAGTTGGCAGTACGAGATGTGCTCCTGTTACTGCTCCGAGCGCTGAAAACAACTTCACGTCTCCGGCTCCCATTGCTCCGAAAACATGCAGCACAAATATCAGCACGAACGCGAGAGCGCAGCCACCAAGACTGCTGATGGCTCCAGTCAAACCGCCAAAGACCGTATTAATGGTTAGTCCGCTTATTAGAGCTGCCAATACGTAGGCATTCGGGATGCGGCGATACCGCACGTCGTTGTAGATGATGATGATGGCGAGCGGAACCAGTAAGAATAGGGATGCCATTAACGAGGGACTCATGTGATCCTCTATTGACTGACGACGGAGAGAAACCGCTTTTACGCCTTGAGGAGAGTGGACCTGTTTGCCACCGGCAAGACACGCCCACTCCCATCAATGCGCTTTGACCATGGGACTACTTAACGTTGTTGGCCAGATCGTTGATCTTGGTAGTGATGTTTGCGCCCAAAAGCTGAAACGCCGCTACCGTTACGAGAGCGATCAGAGCCGCTGCTACTGCGTACTCGGATAACTCAAGGCCGGACTCTTCTTTCAGAAAGTTCCTGATCATTTCGAAGTCTCCTTCTGAGCTGGAAATCGCTAGCGCAGGCAACAAAGGAGCACTACGCTTTTGAATCCGGATCAGTTATTTCACGGTGTTGGCGAGACCGGTGATCTTGCCCGCGATGTTGGTGCCGAGAAGCTGGAACGCGGCTACGGTGGCCAGTGCGATCAACGCGGCTGCTACTGCGTACTCTGAAAGTTCAAGACCGGTTTCATCGCTGAAGAATCTCTTAATCATTTGTTTGCTCCTTTAATCTGTCTGTCTGTGGGTTAGGCGTTACTACTTGAGCGGGTTGACCAGGTGACGCTACGAGAGTTAGTACCCGCTGACTTCACCGTTGCAGGGGAAAGTGGAAACGCCTTGGCCGTACGGCGGCCGAAACCGTTGATTCCACTCAACACAGCACCGGAGAGAGTCAGCAGCAACAGAAGAACGTCGTTTCCTATAACTCCAGCTGACCTCACGCTGACTAACATCGCCAACGTAAGGAAGGGAGCGAAGATCACGAACATAAGCGCTGATGCCAGTTTCCTTGTGGTGTTTGTTCTCATAACTTCTAATCAACTCGACGGTTTGTGCGATGCATCTTTGCCTCGCGACAATGACCCTTTTACAAGGCTCATGCCACTGAGTTGAATTGCTAAGACCTCAATGTTTATTGGGTATTTCTAGATCAACCTGTCGCCCGCGGTTAACAAGAACCCTCGTTGGTCCAACTATGGTTTTCGACCCAAAGGCTCTTACCTTGTTCTTTTTGTTCGGTCTTTGTATTTGTCGCCGCAAGTTGACAACGTTTAGAGGGAATGAGCCGCGCGGTTAACGGAAGTACGAGAATTTAAAAATAAAAAGCACCCGGTTGGCCCGAGTGCTTTCAAGTGAATGGTCTAATAGGACTAAGAACTAAGCTCGATATTGCATTCCGGGTTCAGTGTCCTCCTGGAGAAAGTCGCCGATATCAATCGCAAGTCGCTTCAGCTTCTTATAAAGCGTTTGCCTCGACCCAAGGCCTAGGGCCTCACTCGCACGTGCAACGTTGCAATCATGACGTTTTAGCGTTTCCGTTATTACCCGCCGTTCATAACTCTCCAGGAGATCTTCGAGTTTCTCCGGCAAGGCTTCGGAAGAGTCAGCAACACCGTGGGGATGAATCCTTGGGCTAATATTGTCAGGTCTGATAAACCCACCTTCATCTGCGTAAAGGACGAGTCGCTCAATCTCACCAGCTAGTTCACGAATATTTCCTGGCCACGAATAGCTTTCGAGAATCTGGATCGACTCCCAGGTAATTCCAGAAATCGCCCGATCGTTCTTGCGAGCGTACAAACTAATGAAGTGTGAGATTAGAGTCGAAATATCTTCAGGTCGGTCGCGCAGGGATGGAACCTTTACGTTCAGCGTTGCGATTCGGTAATACAGATCCTCGCGAAATAGCTTTTCCTTTACAAGCTGTTCGAGATCCTTGTGGGTGGCGGCAATCACACGGACGTTTACTTTTCGAGGGGCTCGGTCGCCAAGCGTGTGGATTTCACCTTCTTGTAGGAACCGCAAGAGTTTCGGCTGTAGTGCAAGCGGTAGGTCTCCGATTTCATCAAGGAACAGCGTTCCATTTTCCGCCGCTCCAATTAGACCCAGTTGGTCGGAAAGAGCACCGGTAAAGGTACCCTTGCGGTGACCAAACAACATGCTTTCAATCAACTCCGCCGGAACGGCCGAACAGTTGAAAGGCACAAACTCACGTTCGGACCTACGACTTAATCTGTGGATTGCTCGAGCTATCAGTTCCTTACCGGTGCCAGATTCGCCCGTAACAAGAACGGTCGAATCAGAATCTTTAATTCGTTCCACATTGCGCGCTACTTCCAACATAGCCCGACTACTAAAAACCATTCCAGGAAGAACAGTTGCCGAGGGCAACGAGGGCACGGCCCTATCCGTATTTTCTAAGTTGCCCGCGACCTGGTGTGCGTGGGCTAGGAACGCTAGGTCACTCAGCGCGTTCAATTCCTTAGCCTGTTCTGAGGTCAGGGGTCGAACGCATCTTCCATATAGCGCCGCGCCTTCGCGACCGAGCAAAGGCAAAGCAAGCAATAGACAAATTGAGTTGTCGCCCTCGTTTGCAGGCTCGGGACGTCCCTTAGTGGCAAAGATCTCGGTTATTGCCTTTTCGCCACGAGCAATCTCGGCTTCTTCGAGACCTTCCGCCCAGCGAAGACTTGGCTTGCCAGCTAATGGAGCGGCCCAAATCGACAAACCGTAGGTTGGAGCGGTAGCTTCAACCATCAGGCTCATCTTGATCATGACCTCATAGAGTAGATCTGGCCCACCTCGAGCTGCTTCGCAGAGAGCTCGAACAATTGAACGAATCGGTAACTTAGATGACGTTGACCCGGACACCTGAAGGTCTGGAACGGTTAGCGAGGAGTCAGACATCTACGCCTTTCCTTAGATCTTGAGTGAGTCTGCCCGGCGCCTGTGAGCGGATCAACCGGAAATAGAATTTGGGACAAGTAGTTTTTTTTGACTGTTCTGATTATTGATGCCAATGCTTTTAAGGCTAACTCAATACCAGACAACCTGAGTCTAAGTTCGGGCGAGCAACGCTGTCAACATGTTTTAACGCAAGGCTAAATGGTGGGGTTACGGCTTCTATTTCCGTTCGCCAAGCGTTCGCCGATTTGTCTTCTTAAGCGCTCTTACCTCAAGTAAATGTTCAACTTACGCGGTTAAAGCATTGCCCAGAAATGTCTTTACACACTTAAGCACGGATGCTACATTCCGGCCAACTTGCAGCTAAGTTGTTGATTGACAACAGATTGAGAGACCACAAAGCACACTTAATTGTGGTGGCGATATTCAAGATGTCGCCTATATTGTGGTCATCGCTGCAGAGCCAAGTTAAGCAGATTCTTAAATCCGGGACTAGATTCTGAAAGATAACCAAGGGGTCGCTAGGTGAAATCTCACGGGTTGAACTTTTAGCGTGTGATGTGCTGAGGAACCCAATGGTGATCGTGCCGATCACGCACAAGCCCAATTAGGGAGATCAGAGGAAGGCAGATGCGGACACAATCCTGGTTTGGTAAGAATTGGCGGAATTCTCAAGCACGAGTCACCTTTCGACGGAAACTGGCGGCTTTGCGGGTTTCACAGCAACGACGCCTGGGTCGACTCGCAGGTCGCGGGTTAGCAGGTCGAGTTTAGATTAGTGAACTCTTAGTACTTGAGCAGGTTTTGAGAATTTTCCCGATAGCCGACGCGTTCTTGGCGACAACACTCCGAATCATTAGAGAAAAGAAAGAACTGGGAGGTGCTGAGTGAGCAGGGTCGCAAACACATATTGGATTGATGAGCGGATTAAAACTCAACGCGTTGTTCCGCGGGCGAATTCATCATTGACATCGATGCAACAAATTTCGGTTGACATCATTGGGACTCGCAGCGAAGTCCGACGACGTGGCGGAATAATACCGGCATGGGTCCTCTTTGGAATGATCATTCTGGCCGTCGCGGCGGTTTGTGTAACCGTAAATCTTCGAACTCGTGCAAAGGCGCAGTTGGCCGCAGTTCAGCTGTCTGCGATCGAATCGGACGTAACTGTCCTGAGAAACGCTAACCAAGCCCTAAAGATTGAGGTACTCAAGCTAAGTAACGATCCCAGAACGATCGAGCTCGCCGCGCGCACACGTTTGAATATGGTTCGCCGCAACGAATATCTGGTGCCCATTGAGTAGAAGACGTCTAAAAAGATCTTTAAATTCATGCCTGCCGAAGCCTGCCGATCACAAGCCTGCTCGACATCCACGCAACCGGGTTCCCTCCGAGTTTCGCGCGGCTGTAACTGCCATTACAGCCGCGTTCCCCTCTTAGTATAAGTGCTCAAATCCCTGCTGGTTGACACCCCAAAACTCGTAACTTAATATCGATTCTCTAAGGAGTTTTTCTTCCGAAAGAGGGTAAATGCCGGAAACAAAGGAACAGTCTTCTGCTGCCGAAGAGGCGGTCGAAAGATGGCAACAAGACACGCTCGACCCCGCCCTGGCTAAACTTCCAGAACGAAAGAAGAGCTTCCAAACCGTTTCCCTCGAAGAAGTACGACGTATCTACAGCCCAGCCGACACTGAAGCGCTCGACTTCCCCACTGACATTTCCTTTCCAGGTGAATTCCCGTACACACGTGGAATTCATCCGACGGGTTATCGCGGCAAACTGTGGACGATGCGCCAGTTCGCCGGTTTCGGGACACCGGAAGAGACGAACACTCGCTTCAAATACTTGATGGCTCAAGGTCAAACGGGTCTCTCAGTCGCCTTTGATCTGCCGACATTGATGGGCTATGACGCGGACTCACCTTTATCAGAAGGCGAAGTCGGCAAGTGCGGTGTGGCTGTTTCCTCGCTTGCAGATATGGAGGTGTTGTTCGAAGGAATTCCGCTCGAGCAAGTAACAGTCTCACAAACAATAAATGCACCTGCGTCTGTTTTGCTGGCGATGTACCTGGTAGTTGCAGAGAAACAGGGTGCCAGTTGGGAGAAGATTTCTGGAACACTGCAAAACGACATCCTGAAAGAGTACATCGCCCAAAAGGAATGGATTTACCCTATCAGGCCGGCGATGAAACTCGTAGTAGACACATTCCAGTTCTGCATCGACCGGGTTCCAAGATACAACCCCGTTTCAGTGAGCGGATATCACATTCGAGAAGCAGGTGCGACTGCAGCTCAAGAATTAGCGTTTACTTTGCGTGATGGCATTGAATATGTAGCGTGGGGAGTGGAAGCGGGTCTTGACCTCGATCGTTTCGTGCCAAGAATGTCATTCTTCTTCAATGCGCATAACGATTTCTTCGAAGAAATAGCCAAATACCGAGCTGCACGACGAATCTGGGCCAGAGAAATGAAACATCGGTTCGGTAATAATCAGCCGCGAACCTTGCAATTACGTTTTCACACGCAGACCGCAGGCGTTTCCCTAACTGTACAACAACCCCTCAACAATATCGTCCGAGTAGCGATTCAAGCTCTTGCAGGCGTGTTGGGTGGCACTCAGAGCTTGCACACAGACGCATACGACGAAGCGTTGGCGCTCCCTACGGATCGAGCCGCGCTCATCGCTTTAAGAACGCAACAAATAATTGCTGAAGAGACGGGAGTTGTGAACACCGTCGATCCGCTTGGTGGTTCGTACTACCTCGAATCATTAACTGAGAAGATGGAGGATGAAGCGCTCGAGTATTTTCGAAAGATCGACAACATGGGAGGAATGGTTGCCGCTATTGAAAAAGGCTTCCCTCAGCGTGAGATTCACGACTCCGCATATCAGTATCAAAAGGCAGTTGAGCGCGGCGATCAGGTTATTGTTGGCGTAAACAAATACGCAATGACTGACGAGCCAGCAGAAGTTCCCATCCTTGTAATTGACGATTCCGTGCGTACTCATCAGTTAGAACGCCTGGAGCAGACGAAAACGCGGCGAGATGCAGGGGCTATTGCAAATGCACTCGAGAAACTAAAACTGGCCGCACAGAAAAACGAGAACACCATGCCTGCGACACTCGACGCTGTTAGAGCCTATGCGACTCTCGGCGAAATCTGCTCCGCCCTTCGCGACGTTTACGGTATCTACGAAGAACCTGCTTTCTAAATCTCGCTATGTCTAATCGAAGAATCCGTGTGCTAGTGGCCAAACCTGGCCTTGATGGTCACGACCGCGGCGCAAAAGTCATTGCGCGTGCCCTCCGTGATGCAGGGATGGAGGTGATCTACACGGGGCTACGACAAACGCCGGAAATGATCGCGGCTGCGGCATTACAAGAAGATGTTGACGCGGTAGGCGTTTCTATCCTGAGTGGCGCACATAACACTCTTTGCCCTCGTATTGTGCAGTTGCTGCGCGAGAAGGGAATGAACGACTGCCTGGTCCTTGTTGGTGGAATTGTTCCTCAAGAGGATTTGCCAAGACTAAAAGATCAGGGTGTTGCTGAGGTATTCCTGCCTGGAACGTCTACTGAAGATATCGTCACGTTTCTACGAAAGAACGTTAAGCCTCGCGAATGAGAGACTCGCCAACACTTGAAGAAATCAGCGGCGAGATAGCCATCATTCGATTCACTAACCCGGCCGAGCGCAATCCACTCTCGCACGAAACTCTCGATCGCCTTGCTGCCTTTCTTGAACGACTCAAACAAGAACCAACCATCCGAGCAGTCATTCTAACAGGGACGGATGACGTGTTTCTGTCGGGTGCGGATATTCGCGACCTGCGGAACCTGGATAGGACCAGTGCGACCATCTTCTCTCAGAAGGGTCAGTCGTTGGCTCACGCACTCGCCGCGCTGCAACCAGTTACGATCGCTGCGATCAATGGTTACTGCATGGGAGGAGGACTAGACCTTGCGCTCGCGTGTAATACTCGCATCGCCTCGCAATCAGCTGTCTTTGCGCATCCAGGTGCTCGCCTCGGAATAATCACTGGCTGGGGTGGAACGCAGCGTTTGCCTAGACTCATTGGCAGGACTCGAGCAATCGAGCTTTTTGTGACTGCACGTAGATTATCCAGCACTGATGCTCTGGAAGCAGGTCTCGTTACTCAGATTGCAGATCCGGTTTTGGAAACAGCCATTGCCGTAGCACAGCAGACAATAACTACTTCTTAAGAAACTTTGCGATTCCCTGCTGACAGTCGTCAGTCATCCTCGCAATCACGTTAACGTCGACGCCTGACTCCAGCGCTTCGAGGAACGACAAACTATCAACCTGATATAAGAGGCGTTTGGTCAACTTTGTAGCAGACCTACTTGTTTTCGAAAACTTCTCGAGGTAATCATCTAGGTCAGTTGAGAATGTTTCGTCGTCAAAAACCTGATTGATGAGACCGATCTGTTTAGCTTCTTCAGCTCGAATTTCGTCGCCTGTGGTAATCAATTCAAAAGCCTGTTTTTCAGAAACGTTCCGCCGAAGAATCGCGAGGACCATTGCCGGGACAAAACCGATCTTCACCTCGGGATAACCAAATCGAGCAGTACTCGAAGCCAGTACTACGTCGCAAGCTGTGGCAAGGCCGCAGCCGCCTGCGAGCGCTCTTCCCTGGACTGCAGCAATAACGGGAACCGAAATCTGACGAATCAAGAGAAACAGTTCCATTAGTGATCTTGCATCGTCGAGGTTCTCCGAGACTGATGCTGATGCAATTTTCTGTAAAGCCGAGAGGTCAGCTCCCGAGCAAAAGTCTTTTCCTGCACCTGAAATTACAATTGCCCTGACACTGTCGACCTGGTTTGCTGCAGATAGCGTCTCCTTAATCCGGGCAATCAGCTCGTCGTTGAGTGCGTTCCTTTTATCAGGGCGATTGAGGGTGATTCGAGCAATCGCGCCTTCTACTGAATAGAGTACGGCTTCGTTTTGAGTTGACATCAACGTTTATCAAGGCCAAGTCGATTTGCCTCGGTGTCAGGAATTTCGACTTCCATTCGCAAGAGTGCTGTCGAAAACGTTTTACCTTGAGCATCCGTCATCAACGACAACGTGCCGCCACCATCGAGGCTCTTGTGCAGAAGAAAATTCAGCGCTCCGAGATTTGGTAGTTCAAACCTTTCCACATCGCCTTTACAAATTCCTTTGAAGTGTTCCTTCACTCGAGTCGAAGTCACCTCCCTTACCAGTACGGGATAGAAGTCATAATGAAGAGCGATTAAACCAATATTGGCGGTGTCGCCCTTATCTCCGGAACGCGCATGAGCGATCTTTACCAGTTGCATCTTCACGCTTCAAACACCTCAACCTTTGGACTTATGATTTCTCTCGGAATTAATGCAGGCCAATAGGCCACAATCTCTTCAACCTTTGGGCGACCGCCTGCAAATCCAGTTACAGCTGGAGGTCCGGTCAAAATTAGTGGAGCAATCTCCTTTGTGAATCGTTCCACTGATGATCTGTCTGGCCCTCTAACCCCGATTCGCAGTTGAACTTCCGCCGCATCTGCTGACGGAGGACCAGCGAGCGGACCGTGCGTGGCATTCACTCCAACAAACTCTGTAAGGACTTGTTCAAATCGCAAGCCGAGTAGTTCAAGACGCTCTCGCAAGATCCTGTCAGCAGCGTGCGCTTTCGCGTAAGCGTCGGGCCATGCATACACCAAGGTCCCTACTGCTTTGAAGCCCGCCGAATAACTTATAGAGACCTTCAGCGAGTCAGTTACGGGTCGTCCCTTGATACCAAATACCCGAACGCGATTCTTACCAGCATCTTCCAATTGAATGGTAGTGAAATCGGCAACGCAATCGGGTGTGATGTACGCGTGTGGGTCACCCATCTCGTAAACCAACTGTTCTTTAACTGATTGAACATTAACCCTGCCGCCAGAACCTTCATGCTTAGTTATTACAAAGCTTCCATCTGCCGAGGCTTCTGCGATTGGAAAACCAACGTTTGCCATATCCGGAATGTTTTGCCACTCGAACTGACAGTTACCGCCTGAAGCCTGGGCACCACATTCGATGATGTGTCCGGCGATCGTTCCTGAAGACATCTTGTCCCAGTCGTTGGCTTTCCAACCGAACTCGTGAATAAGGGGAGCCAAGGTCAAGCCGGTATCTGTGACACGACCTGTAATAACAACCTGGGCTCCTCGATTCAGCGCATCGACCATGGGCCACGCGCCCAGATATACATTCGCACTTTGAATTCGTTCCCGAACACTCGACAGAGGCTCACCTGTGTCCATGTTTCTCAACTCGATCCCCGAATCGAGAAATTCATCTAACCTCGACATGATGTCATCGCCTGTCACAATACCAATTTGCAACTTGCCGCCGAAACCTAACTCACGCCCAACCCCAACAACTGCATCAGCGCATCCACGAACGTTCACACCCCCTGCGTTTGCAGTCACTCGGATGTTTCGTTCTACACAAGTCGGCAAGATGCGTTTCATTAGCGGGACAAAGTCTTTCGCATATCCGGCATCTGGATCACGCGCTTTCTGTTTCTGCATGATCGACATCGTGACTTCAGCCAGGTAGTCGAGCATCAGGTAATCAACTGGACCACCCTCTACTTGATGAACCGGCGCTTCTGGAAGATCACCCCAGAACCCCTGCCCTGCCGCTACACGAATCGTTTGTTTCATATCCTGTTTCTATTTACCCTGTTTTAACTTTCGGACGCATCAATAATGTTTGCAGCAACACCTAACCCCAAAACAATTTACGACCCTAAAAAGTGCTTTGGACTCTAATCCGTTTTCTGCCGAACATGCAAATACGGGCAACGGACTTTCATCACATTGCCCGCAATCTGCGTTTTAGATCGTGCAATCCTAAGGACGCTTTGCCGGATTGGGAGAAGGACTGGGCGCTGGACTTGGAGATGGACTTGGCGAAGCCTCCGGAGTTGGACTAGCGGTAGGTGATCCGCTCGGACTTGGACTCGGACTGGGAACCGGATTTGGGCTTTGAGTAGGAACTGGGGTCTCAGTCGGTGGTGTTGTTGGGGCGGGCGAAGTGCTCGGAGATGGCATTTGTGTGGGACTTGCGCCCGGAGTTGAATTGGAAGTTCCCTTTCGAGTTTTCCTTCCTTTGGGTGTAGCTGGCGCAATCACATCAGCTGGTGCTGGACCAGCCTCGGCCGGGCTCGCCACTTCGGCTCCGACCGCTGCTGCCGGCGCAGCTGACTCAGACTTTCGAGTTCTTCTACTAACAGTTGCTCGACCTGGTGTGAACGAACAAGGATGCGCCGGATCTGTCGGCGATAATGTCAGTCGGTCACCTGCCTTGCGACCTCTCATTGAAACTACCGTTGGGGTAGCTGTTGTGGCATCACCCATTTGCAGAGCAACAGCGGTATAACCGCGCGTCGTTGACGCCACGATACGCCCAGTCTTTCCATCTGCAGTTGTGAACTGGTTTCCGTTGACTGTCAGTGTCGTGTCTCCGGTCAAGCCAATCTCATCACACTTGAAAACTCCGGCGTAGGTACCTGAAAGATCCGTTTGGGTTGGAGGCGCCGCCACCTGCGTTGGAGCTGTTGGAGTCGACGCCGTTTGATCGGTCGTAACAGTCGATTGGTCTCCTGTTGATTCGGCAGAGGCGGCAGTTGATTTTTTCGCGCTACCTGCCCTGGTACTTTTTGTCTGTTTCTTCGTTTGCGGTTTCGATTCCTGAGCGGCAGGGTCTTGTGTCGCACTCACAGTTCTTGAAGTGTCAAACACCAGGACGAAGCTGACAGAAATCGCTAACACCAGCGCGATCACCAGATTTTTGTGCATTGGATACAACCCTCCTTATAGTGTCTCGCCTTTCTGCGAGCATGTTGTTCACCAGACTAATCAGGGGGTTGGAGTCAGTCTCAGAGAGGATTGTCACCCTTGTAACACTCGCAGAACCGCGACTCAACTAAAAGGGCTGTTTCGAAGAAAGATGTGAAGAAATCTCTACAAGTGGGATGTTGTTGTGATCGATTTAGATCAGGTTCTGAGGCAAAACAAACTGTCCGAGATGCGGACCCTTTTGGTTCAGGCTGGTACGCAAAGAAAGATGGATAGCATCTCGTGTGCTTTCCGGCGTAATGATAGCGTCAACAAACCCTCGAGCTGCTGCGTAGCGCGCGTCAAGTTCTGTATCGTAGGTCTCGCGCACGCTTTCCATCTCGGCATTGAGTGACGGATCGGGCGACTGGCCTGCCTTCTTCAGCTTCTCCAACTGACTGCCAAACGTTGCCTGCACTGCTGATTCACCTTCCATCACTCCCATTCGACCGGTGGGCCAACTATAGATAAAATCCGGATCGAATCCCTGACCCGCCATTGCGTAGTAGCCGGCTCCTGATGCGTGATTCACTGTCAAGACAATCTTAGGGACGATCGCTGTGGCCATCGCTTCCACAAACCTTGCCCCGGCTCGGATGATTCCGGAGTGTTCCGCTTCGGGACCCACCATGAAACCTGACACATCCTGGATGAACATCAATGGAGTTTGATGACGATTACACGTCTCGATGAAATACGCGACCTTCTCAGCCGACTCTGTATAGATAATTCCTCCAAACCTTGGCGGCTTTCCTCCAGGAATCCGAACCATGCCGCGATAATTAGCGATAATTCCAACTGGTATGCCGCCGATGCTCGCATGACCCGTGATCATTTCCTTAGCATAGTCTGCCTGAAACTCATCAAGGTGACCATTGTCCAGCAGACACTCAAACACCAGACGCATGTCGTAAGGCTGACGGTGGTCCACCGGCAAAATTTCGTATAGTTCAATCGCAGGTCTTAAGCCGTCGCCTGCATTGGTTTGTGTAAACGAGCAAGTGGGCTTCGGCAACTCAGAAACAAATTCACGGATCTTCTCTATACAGGCGCGATCATCCGCCACTCTATAATGTGCTACACCAGAGATTTCATTGTGAGTTTTCGCCCCACCAAGAGTTTCGTTGTCGATGGTCTGTCCGGTCGCCCCTTTGACGAGGTTCGCGCCACCGAGTCCCATGAACGACGTACTGTCGACCATAATAATGATGTCCGACAATGCAGGTAGATAAGCACCTCCGGCTATGCATGGCCCCATCACGGCCGAAATCTGTGGCACCTTCAAATAGCGTCTCATGATCGAGTTGTAATAGAAGATGCGCGACGCGCCATACTGTCCCGGAAAGACTCCTCCTTGATATGGAAGATTCACTCCGGCCGAGTCCACCAGGTAAATAATCGGTACATGCGACCTCATCGCAATTTCTTGCGCTCGTAAGATCTTCTTGATTGTCTCGGGCCACCATGAACCTGCCTTGACTGTTGCGTCATTCGCCACTACGACGACTTCCCTGCCCTCCACACGTCCCACTACAGTGACAACTCCCGCACCAGGCGCAGATCCTTCGTACTGATCGTAAGCGACAAGCAACCCGATCTCCTGCGAATAGGTACCAGCATCCAAGAGCAGATCGATACGTTCGCGGGCGGTAAGTTTTCCTTGCTGATGTTGACGCTCGATTTTGTCAGAGCCGCCTCCCAGTCGCAGGCGCGTTTCGAGCTGCTGAAACTCGCTGGTGAGGTCGCGGAGACGCGATGCTTTTTGAGGTACGGGCGAATTGTTAGATTTCTTCATGTGCAGTAGGCAAAGCGAATTTCAGATTAAAGATCTCAGATCTCAGAGTTTGGTTCTCGAGAGTCAACCCAATTTTGAGATCTTAAATCTGAGATCTGAAAGAGAGTCTACCAAATAGAACGTAGAAACGTTTTGGGGTCTGAGTTCAGGGGAAGTCCTTCGAGCGCCACTACCCGTAACCCTCGCCGCTCAAGCAAGACGTTTCCGGACGTAGTCTTCCATTCCTGACGCTCTGCAGTATTTTCAGGTTTCGGCGTCGCATCGGAATATCGTTTCTCAATTCGTTTTGCGTACGCATCAAAGAATTCCTTCGCATCGTTTTCAGTATCCCACATCAAAAGTTGGGCAATGAAGAATTCGCCAGGCTTAGCACCTTCATAAATTACAAAACGGTCGCCGGCCCAACCCTCAGCGGCGCGCTTTGACTCTTCCGGGTCGTTGAGAAATTGATCGAGAACGAGGTAACAACCCCACTCTCCATTTACATCACTGTCAATCTTCTTCCAACCAGGTCCCAACTGCGACTTGAACTCTGGCAAAGTAAGCTTTATGGGTGATTCGTATGCAAAATACTTCTCGGCATGCATTATTTGTTCACTCGACTGAGGCAACTTAGTAAACGCTTGCGACACCATTTGCCATCCACCGCGTCTGTAAAGTTGCGTGGCCCACGCAGAACCTTCTTCATACGGAAACATCAATGACTCGCGAATCGCGCGCGGAGCCTGCTTGAACTGTTCCGACGCAGTTCCCTCGGAGCCCAGACTTCGCATGAAAGCCAGTGCAACCATTGGGTGCTTGGCCATGTAAAGCGTCATCGCAAGAGTAGCATCGCCTTCGATTAATGCGTGAGCCGCGAGTTCAGCGTCGGAATCCCCCCTCGGCCATTTCTCAAAACGCCGTAGATTGAAGTGCTGATCCTGAAGAGCATGAGTGAGTTCGTGTGCCATAACCGGCTTCTGACCTTCGAGTTCTATCCAATCTGCCAAATAGAACTGTTGAACTTTTGGATCGTAATAACCAGCCACCTGTTCAGTAAGTAATTTGATTAGGAACGGTCGATACTCAAAATCAGCGGGCGCAAGTCCAAACGCCTTAAGTACGACTTCAGTCGCATGAATCTCGGCTGGACTGCTTTCTTCATCCAGGTTCTTAATAATCATGCGCTCAATTTCCGCACGCGACTGGGCTCCGCTTTTTACGTCTTTGAGAATTGAAAGCTCGCGCAAATCGCTGGTCTCTTTAAGAACTGCGTCGGTGGCAGAAATGATGGCAGCGTTTCTTGCCGCACCAGATCCCACACCGGCCCTCTGAGGGCCCGCCGAAGAAGGAACACTCAGTAGAATGCTAACTGCCAGCAGGCAAACAGCCAGCAACAGTGGCAGTCTGCGATTGATTTGCTTTGACATCATCGGTGTTTCACTCTTATAGTCCGCTAAACGTTAACAGTTAGCTGTATCGGAGAGTGCGTTCCTTCAATTTTTTCAAGGTTCCGAAGGTCTTATTCAGATGACAAGCCCGGCCCCTGAAGATGTATTCGGAATTTGGCACGAGACCATCTTGCGCGTGCGCTATTCAGAAACGGACAAGATGGGCATCGTCTATTATGCCAACTATCTCGTTTGGTTCGAAATCGGACGCGCTGAATATTGCCGGGCGCGAGGATTCTCGTACCGTGATATGGAAGAGAATGCCGATGCTTTCCTTGTAGTCGCCGAATCATATTGCCGCTACAAAGCGCCCGCCTACTACGATGATGAGTTGATTGTTCGTACACATATTACGGAACTTCGTCGACGCTCCTTACGCTTCGGTTATGAGATCGTTCGTGCCTCAGACGGCCAGGTTGTTGCCGAAGGAGAAACGGGTCATGTTATTACCGACTCGAACGGTCGCGTACGCTCGTTTCCAGAAGGATACGCACAAAGACTATTAGCGCTACCACTCACGAAATCTCATCTATCGGGCGAGATAGTTCCTTCCAAGACTGCTCCCGAATAGACTAGTTCCTGTCACAACTCAATACCCCACGGTGTTTCACTCATAGAGCAATTCGATCAAGTCTTTGTAACTTTTGGTTGATTCAGGCGTTTCATAATTAGTCTTTCGAGAATGACGTCTAGCTGTCAATCGAAACGTAAGGAAGGCAAAAAGGAACGAGCCTCGTTACTACTTGCGATAGCAACGAGGCCCATGACAACACAAGCTCCATCGCCTGGCGGCGCGTAAAGATGTATCGTCGACGCCCGCATCTTAGCGCACATGGTAGACGAGCTTCAACTCGTAATCTGTAAAAACAGTAGTAACCATTATGCGCTCCTGCTCAAGTATCTCTTCTAACTCATTCGACTACTAAACCGAGTAGAGCGCGCAAACCTTTTCGGTAATGAGAAGAGAGGTCTGCCATGCGCAATTTACTTCTTGTCGTACTAGAATTCACTTTATTGGCCCATGGTTCAATAAGCGCACAAACTCCCAACCGTGCCATCAACCACTACCGAGATGGTGCCAGGAAGGTTGACAATGGCGATCTGGACGGGGCCATTGAAGAATATAGCCGAGCCATCGCGATTAGCTCGCGACTCAATTCTTCAGATTCCGACACAGGTGAAACCAGCAACATCACCGTAGTAAATCCGTTTACTGCGAATGCATACACGAATCGAGGTGTTGCTCGTTATCGAAAGGGTGACTTTGAGGGAGCAAAGGCAGACTTTGATGCTGCATTGCGCATCCGACCCGGGCTTGCTTACGCCCATCTTAACCGGGCTGCAACTCGTCGAGAGCTTGGGGACATACAAGGAGCCTTGTCGGATCTTGATAAAGCAATCTCGATTCAGCCAAAACTGTTTGAAGCCTACAACAACCGCGGCTCAATCCGACACGACCTCGGCAATCTGCAAGGCGCTCTCGCAGACTTCAACCTTGCAATCAAAATCAATCCTCATTCTTTTGAGCCATTCTATTTACGCGGCTACGTTCTTATCGCCTTGAAAGACTTCGACGGCGCACTCGCTGACTTTGATGCCGCATTACATCTTTCACCGGGCGAGGCGTTGATTTATCAAGGGCGTGGTACAGCGTTGATGTCCAAAGGCAGGATGGATGAAGCAATTGCCGATTTTAGCGCCGCCCTTGATCGGGACCCTAAAATCGTGTGGGCTTACTTCAACAGAGGGCTGGCATTATTGGTCAAAGGTGACGACGTACGGGCGCAAGCTGACTTCGATCGGTGCCTTGCTTTAAGACCTGATTTAAAAGCAGAACTTGATCGACGAGCTGAATTAGCCAGGAGTTTGGGAGCTAAGAAGTAACTACGACTCGTGGCTGAGATTGAGGCGATCTATTTTGCGAGCCTGACCTGTTGACTCGTCTATATCGATTACGGCAGCGCAAATTCGCACTTGTCCAGAAGCGTGCTCGGCACGCTTGGCAGGCACCGAGGTGAAGCGCGCAATAACGTCAGCCTTACTCATGCCAATTACGCCCGCATAACTTCCCGTCATGCCTATATCTGTCAGATAGGCAGTTCCATGCGGTAGAAGTCTTTCATCGGCGGTTTGCACGTGAGTGTGTGTACCGAGCACTGCTGAGACACGCCCATCCAAGTACCAACCCATTGCGACTTTCTCAGAGGTCGCTTCAGCGTGTACATCAACGATACGAATCTTTGTTTCGGCTGGAATGTTTTCGAGAACCGCGTTCACAATTCGAAAAGGATCGTCCGAAGGAGGCATAAAGACGCGGCCCATAACATTTACCACGGCAACCGGTACATCCTTCACGGTGCCGATCCAGCATCCACTACCTGGAGTTCCAGGAGGATAGTTCGCTGGTCGCAACAGGCGCGGCTGCTTTCTTATGTAATCTACCGCTTCCTTCTTGTCGAAGATGTGATTGCCCGAAGTCATCACGTCGATACCTGAAGAGAACAACCCCTCACACAGAGAAGGCGTTACCGAAAAGCCGCCAGCAAGGTTTTCAGCATTCATGATTGCGAGATCAACCTGGTGCTGCTCGCGCAAATCTTGAATTCGCTCGAGCACAGCAAGCCTGCCAGGCTTGGCTACAACATCGCCAATCATCAAAATTTTCATACCGTGAATCCAGGATGGGGACAGCCTAAAGAACAAAGCCCGCAATTGCTGAAATCTAAATCGCAATCAGAAATGCGTTGGCGATTTACATTTCGCGCCTGCGGACTTAGCTAACTTGGCGGAAGGAGAATCCGCAATGTCGTTCCGAAGCCGTAATTGAACCTGCAATGACAGGTGGGTGACCTCTTAATGTCGCCGCCTCTGGCATTTCTTAACGTTGAAGAAAGGCACTGGCAAAGCGACCTCGGTCTCCCTAATCAACGGCGTTGGCTCAATCATCGTAACATCGGTGACGAACACCGCAGAACGTTTCCCTCCGCCGCGACGGATAGTAACACAGGGTAATGAAAGCTGTCACAAATGGTAATTAAGGTGCGTTATTCACTTTGGCGCAACGTCGCCGCATTACTCAAAACATTTGTCTGAGAATCTTCGAAACAGTTCTTTAGTGATTGCTATCTGACGGTGCGCAGCGAGCCTCGATGACTCTCTGGAGACGCGGCAGAACCAAGAGTTCCACAATTCTCCTTATTGACAGGTGAACTACTAAGCGCAGTGACCCACGCTTGAGATAGCTGCGGCCCCTTGTGCGTAAAAACGCTCGCTAAAGATGTTGTGGATTAATTAGGACAGAATTGAAGGGTTCAGGTGAGCGAAAAAGACCGTTGTCTATTTCGATCATCCGAGCGAGAGCTTTCCTGCCCCGCCCTGTTCATTCTCGACGCTGCTTCTTACTTTCAATAGACGATCGAGCATTTCAGCGCATTCGGAACTGCGGGCTGCAAGTTGTGTGTCGGCCTGCTCATGCATGTTTTTTAGCCGATGGAGCTCATCTGCGATATGCAAGGCCGCGAGAATTGCGACCTTTAAGGAGTCAACGGTGAGTGTGCCTGATGAAATCTCTCTCATCCGGCCGTCGACGAATTCCGCGAGTTGAATAATGTATTCGGTATCACCATCAGACCTGATGTTGTAGGTCTGATTGTAAATCTCAACTCGAATGGTAGGGCTGCTAGTGGTTGCTTCCATACTACCTTTGTTCAGCATCTGACCGATCCCAGCGCTCATCTGAATTCCTCCGCCATTTCTGGATCAAGCGCCGCAACTGCGTCGAGCATCGCCTCGACTTTCATCCGGATTGTCTCACGTTCGGCCAACAACTTCTCTACCTGTGTCTCGAGACGTTCCTTCTCATTCAAAACATTTCCCATGTCGCGATGGATGATTGAGAGTTCTTTTTCCAGGTTCTCTTTTTCCTGCCGTAAGGACTTTGTGAGTTCGATGGTCCGGTAGATCTTATCTTCAAGATGTGAAAACTTCTCCAAGCCTGATAGACCGACCATCGTTATCTCTCCACCTGCTGTCTCTGGGTTGTAAACGCGCAGTGATTATCCGACTTCGCGCTTATCTGCGCAAGACTCATTCTGCAGCGACGCGGATTTATTTCGTCAACGCTGTTCCGCCGAGAAGCTTCGCAGCAAAGATGAGCTCAGCTGAGCGTGCCGTTCCTCAACCTCTTCATCTTTGAGGGTGCGCTCCTCCGATCGATATTCGATACGAACTGTTATTGAGCGCTTGTCCGACGGGATGTTCACACCTTCGTATACCCCAACCAACTTTGCTCCCCTACAATCGGCGACTGCTTGTTTATCGACAGCTCGAAGAATCTCTCCGAGTTGTATACTCCGATCGAGTAACAGCGAGATGTCGCGTACTACAGATGGATAGCGCGCCAAGGGACGGTAGTGCACCGCCTTCTCTGGTCCAGACAGTAACGCTGACAAGTCGAGTTCAGCAACGAAAACTGGTTGGCGAAACTTGTACACTGACGCAATTCCTTCGGACAGTCGTCCTGCCGATCCAACTTTTTCTCCGGTGTCCAGGCTAATGGCACTACCCTGACCTAACCGCAGATGCTTTGCTTCACCTTTCGTGTAGACCAGAGGACTGAGTCCCATCGAGTCGACTGCGGTTTCCAGCGCACCCTTTAAATCAAAAAAATCTACTTCACGTTCTGCTACTGCTCGATTCTCTTCGATAGCTCCTCCGGTAATGATGAGGGCGAGCACCAATCTCTCTTCTGGTAAATCTCGCTGGATTGCACTGACAAAAACCTTGCCAATTTCAAATAACCGTAAGTCACGAATGCCATGATTGAGATTGTGGCGAAGCGCACTAAGTAATCCGGGCAACAAGGTCGATCGCATCGATGATGCATCTTCAATGATCGGGTTCTGAAGCTCCGGCTGAGTAACTTCTCGCCCAGAAAAAGCTGGGATCAAGTCGAATTCAGTCTGTTGTTGGATAAAGCTAAAGCTGATCGCTTCGTCAAAACCAAAACTGGTCAACGCGCGACGCAAAGAGCGTTGCTTCATTTCAGTCGGCTGATACTCTCCCGAGAGAGGCGATGGCGGCAATTCTGAACCAATCTTTTCGTAGCCGCTGTGACGAGCCACTTCTTCAACCAGATCCTCTTCCTGCTCAACATCGACTCGCCAGGAGGGGACCTTGTACACAAGTGCCGAATCAGCTGCACCTTTCAGGTCAAACCCGAGACCTTCAAGAATTCGTTTCATTTCCTCGGTTTCAACCCGCAGCGATGTCAACGCTTGAACCCGACCAGGATGTAACGTCACTTCGAGTTCAGTTTCAGGCGCAGGATAAATATCAATGGCATCTTCGGTGGCAACACCGCCAGCGAGCTGGCATATCAGTTCAACACACCGCTGTTGTGCGCTGAGCACACCGCCGCTGTCTGCGCCTCGCTCGAACCTTCGCGACGCTTCCGTATCCATTCCCAAACGACGCGCAGTCTTTCTTACTGAATCAGGATTAAAGTATGCGCTCTCAATAAGGACATCAGTGGTGGTCGCAGAAATCTCAGA
>Ga0157378_10001558_pt1 | contig 20705 bp, 14 predicted proteins | sample M65metaG_FD_115309 | JGI IMG/M metagenome (GOLD analysis project Ga0157378, IMG submission 115309) | Miscanthus rhizosphere microbial communities from Kellogg Biological Station, Michigan, USA - M6-5 metaG | ecosystem: Host-associated > Plants > Roots > Rhizosphere > Soil | place: USA: Michigan...
CCCAGCGATTTGGCCAGGGCGATGGACTCCACCTTGTCTTCCAGTTTCAGGTTCCAGTCGGTGACGCCAACCTTGAACTTGACCTTCGATTTGGCGGCAAACGCTGGTAAGACCGAAGCCGCAACCGTTGCGGAAACGCCCAGTTGGATGAAGGTACGTCGAGTTAGTTTTCGCATGTTTTGAATATCCTAACAGTGCAAGATGACAAGTCTCATTCGCTAACACGAACAGATTAGTGGCCAAGCTGGTGGCAAGTCGCGCAGTCCGCTCGCGCTCCACGCTTCTGATGGCAGTCACGACAAAAGTTCATGCTGGTCGAGACTTCTTTTTGGAGCACGTCGCGCGTCTCCACCGGTCCGTGACACTCGACGCATTTCAATCCCGCCTTGGTATGCGTCGAGTGACCAAAGAAGACAAAATCAGGAACTGTGTAGACCGGCACCCACGCGATTTGTTTGCCCTTCTCCGATGCCTCCCGAAGTTTCGCGATCTCCGGGCTGTCAGCCTTGACCGTCTTATGACACTTCATGCAGAAGTCGACGGACGGAATCATCGCATCGTCGCCTTTGTCAACCCCGGCGTGGCAGAAGTTGCACGGCAAGCCGACGTCCGTCGCATGCATCTTATGACTGAACGCCACCGGCTGCGGAGCAACAGACTGGGGAAGCTTTTCCTGCCCCGAACCAGATTCCTGGGTGAGCGCGAAGGCACAGAGAAACAAGCTGATCAGCAGCACGCTTCCGAGCCAAAATCTTCCGCCCCTGTTCTTCGCTCGCAAAACCCTTCTCACTTCGTGCCGGCCTCGCCTTTGGGCAACGCGAACGCGACGATCTTGCCCGTAAAGACTTTATCGTACTTGTTGCCGCCCCCTGCGGGGATAACTACGAACTGCCTTCCAGACTCTTTCCCAATGTAGGTCGCGGGAGTGGCGAAGCCGCTTGCAGGTAGAGCCGCCGTCCAAACTTCCTCGCCAGTATCGCTATTGAAAGCGCGGAACTTCCGGTCGCTGGTGGCCGCGATGAAAACCAGGCCTCCGTCCGTGACCATGGAGCCACCGATATTGGGCGTGCCCGTCTTGGGGATCCCACGCTGTTTCAACTCATCGAATTCGCCCAGAATGGAGTGCCAGCGAATGCCTCCAGTGTTGAGGTCGACGGCGTAGAGCGACCCCCAGGGCGGTTGCTGGCAGGGATAGCCGTCCTTGTCCGTGAAGAACTCGTACTTCGTGGCGCGCAAGGCATAAGGGATGGTCGACCCCTCCTTGCGTTTCACCATGCGAAAGAGTCCACCGACATCCATCGAGTTCACGAACAGCAGGCCTTTCTTTGCGTCAAAGGAAGCGCCGCCATAGTCAGGTCCGCCATTTAGACCGGGAAACAGCGCCTGGTCTTGCTCCCCGAGGGTGTCGAAAACTTTCACGTCAAGTTTTGCACCCTGCGTGTTGGCGAGACACTCTGCGCGAGACTCGGGTGTAACGTTGGTCAACTCCGCCGCCGTCATCGATTGCCGGGCAATCGGTGGCGTCACTACCGGATAAGGCTGAGTGGGCGAACTCTCTTCACCGGGTAGAGTGCTCTTCGGTACTGGACGCTCTTCCACCGGATAGAGTGGTTTACCAGTTTCGCGATCGAGCACAAATACGAAGCCTTGCTTGGTTACCTGGGCCACAGCTGGAATTGTTTTTCCTTCACGCTTAACCTCGGCTAGGACCGGAGCTGCGGGCAAGTCGTAGTCCCAAAGATCATGATGAAGAGTCTGGTAGTACCACCGCATTTTGCCGCTCTTACAATCCAGCGCAACCACGCTATCCCCAAACAGATTCGCGCCTTTGCGATCACCGCCGTACATGTCGTAGGAAGGCGATGTAAGGGGGAGAAATACAAGAGACCGCGCTTCGTCCACTGTCATGAAAGACCAGACGTTCAATCCGCCACGATCTTTCCTGGAGCCGGGTTCCCAGGTTTCACTTCCAGGTTCCCCGTCGCGGGGCACAGTGTGGAACCGCCAAAGCTCTTTGCCGTTTCGCGCATCGAAGCCTCGCACATCACCATTGGGGCCGCGGGGTTGGCCGTCGCTCACCATGCTGCCCGCTACTACCACATCGCCGCAAACCGATGTAGGAGAAGTAAGGCCGTACTGCAACTGGGGGAACCCGTCTGCCATGCCCGCCCGCAAGTCTAATTTTCCGGCGTCGCCGAACGCAGGATCGAGCTTTCCCGTCTTTGCATCCACCGCCCAGAGCCGACCTTCAATGTCGCCGAGGTAAAGCAGCCTTTTCTTGCCGTCCGTCCAGGTAGACACTCCGCGGTTCGCGTAGAGGTTGCGACGGACCTTTCGATCGAAGCCGGAGTCGAAGACCCACAGCTTCTCGCCGGTTTCAGCGTCGAGAGCGAACAGACGACTCATCGGCGACGGAATGTACATTACCCCGTCTATCACGAGCGGAGTGGCCTCGAACGCAGAGCGCGATGGCAGGTTCGATCCATCGCTCCAATCCTCCGTGTCGAATGTCCAAGCCACCTCGAGCTTCGACACGTTGCTGCGGTTGATCTGGGTCAGTGGAGAGTGGCGGTTGCCGCCCTGATCCCGGCCGACATTAGGCCAGTCCTCATTCGAAACAGATTTTTGGGCGAATACCGGAGAGGTGGAGAGGAGAAGAACAATAAGGACTTGAAGAGCAAGAGCCATGCCAGAACACCCCTGGTGATTGTAGTAGTGCTGGTGTCAGCTGATGTGGATAAAACCCCTAACATGGGGTTTTGGCGCATCGATCTCTGTTCGATGCGCCATCGTCCCCAGCCTTGAGCTTTCCGCTTTAGAAGAGAAGCTTCAGCGCAAACTGAATGTTCCTGGGTGTGCTGACGTTTCCGTTCCACTGTCCGAACGTCGGACTTGCGATGTCGGTGTCGAAGGCGGTCGAACCGAAGCACCGCGTCTCGCAGACAAATATGTGCTGGTTAAAGGCGTTGAAGAACTCAGCCTGGAAGCGCATTCCTACGCGCTCCGTGATGGGAATGTTCTTGATGATGCTGATGTCCGTATTCGAAAATCTGGGACCGCGTAGAGAGCTGACCCGCGGACCGTCGCCAAAGTTGAAATTGAAAGAGCCGGGGTCCTGGAATCCAGCCTGGCTGAGAAGGGGGCCCTTTGCTGGATTGAAATCGTTCGGGCTTTGCAGGAATGGATCCGTACTAGTCTGCGAAGGAATGCAGCCCACCTCGAATTGCGCCGGGATGTTGCAATTACTCGACCGGAAGAAGAACGGCGTGCCGGACGAGACTTTGATCAGCGTGGACAATTGCCATCCGCCAATCACCCTGTCCACCGCCCCACCGGTGTTAATGAATCGCTTTCCTTTTCCGAATGGCAGTTCGTAGAGAGTGGAAAAGTTGAAGGTATGCGGAACGTCATCGATCGAAAGAGCCTTGTTCCGACTGCGCTGGAAAGCCGAGATGACGCCGGTAGCTCCGAGGTTTCCGTTGGCCAGCGACGAAGCCTGAATGTAGTCGGAGTCGGTCAACAGTTTCGAGAACGTGTAGGTAACCAGGAACCAAAGTCCCTTCGAAGAGCGATGTTCCGCCTTCACCTGCAGGGAATGATAAGTAGAGTTGCCGACGTTCTCGTTCACTCCGGTCAGGGAGCTGCAGTACTGAGGGAACGGAAGCAGAGCTTGCGCCACCGAAGGAGCGCATGCCTGCATCTGTTCGGTCCAACCCGGATAAGGTTCGGGAACTCCGTCAAGTACCGTCTGGCCCGGCTGGAATTCGTCGAAGAGTTGCTGCCCCTTCGAAAGCAGTGAAGGGTTTAGCACGTTGATCGGCGCAACGTCAGACAGCAGACGCGTTCCTTTGTTCGCTACATACGCGGCGCTGATATAGAAATTGCTGGTGAACTGGTGGTCCACCGTGAAGTTCCATTGTTGCGAATAAGGCAGACGGTTGGCGTCCAAGGGACGATACAGCGGCCCGCCTTGTCCGTTCAGGAATGAGGGACTGATGACCGGCGTCTTTGGCAGGTTCGAGGGGAAACCCTGACTGAGGATCATGGCCGGAGTCAGGCCGCCCTGGCTGCTCGAGAGAGTTGGGGTGGTGTTGAACCCGTCCTGCGCGACGCCACCATTCCAGCCGGGATAAAACGCCTGGCTGTAGAAAATGCCGTATCCACTCCGAATAACGGTTTTCGGCGACAGCGAATAGGCGATGCCCAGACGCGGCGAAAACGCATGGTAGTAAGTCTTCTCCGGATGACGGTGACCATAGCTGGCATCGCCCCACTTGCTTCCGGCAAACGCCAACGTACCCGGCAATCCGCCCGCGCCCGGATTGGGTGCGGTCGGATCGAGGAATGACATGTTGTCGTAGCGCTCAACCGATGGCGTGCTTACGTCCCAGCGCATGCCATAGGTGACGCTGAGCTTGTTCGTCGCCTTCCATGTGTCGCCCGCATGCAGCGCCCAGAGCTTGCCACGCGCATAGAGGGTATCGACGTTGTTAAAGCTGACGTTGGCATTGTCCACGCCGCCCAGGATGAAACTCGCAATCGGGTTGCCGCTGTTGATTCCCAAAAGGCCAGTTGTCAAATCGGCGAAGCCGAAGGTGCCAGACTCGTTGTTGTTATTGCGAAGATTGTTCTGCAACGTGCGCAACTCTCCGCCGAATTTGAAGGTATGGCTGCCGTGAGTCCACGAAACCAGGTCGTTCAGGATGCTGGTCGGGCGAGATTCGTGATGCAGCAAATCGCTTCCCATGGAAACGAAGCCATCACTGAAGTTGATCTGAGGCGGCGCTTTGTAACCTGCCGCTCCCGGGATCTTGGGCAAATCGTTTACGAAGGCAGCGTCGTTCGAAATCTCGCTTCCCCTGAAGTCCAGGTATCCGTAGTTGAAATTATTGAGCAAATTCGGAGTGAACGTGTGGTCCCAGTTCATCCGGATTACCCAGGGCCCAATCTCGCCTCCATCCGGCAGTAGAAGAGTCTCGTTGCTGATCTGAAAAGGAAGTGTCGAAACCTTGGCAAACACTGTGTCGTGATAGTGCAGGTTGGCCGCAACGTGATCCTTCTGGCCGAAGTAGTCATCAATACGAATGTCGTAGTTCTGCCGATGGTCGGTGCCCGCGCCGCTGATATCCGAGTTCGCAACCGGTGAAACGAAATTGTTCAACGCTCCAGCGAAGGTTGGATTCGGTAGAAATTTGAACCACTGATTTGCCAGAGAATTCTGCAGTCGCGGGTCAGTCGAGCAGATCACGTTCGGATGCGTCCCGTCACAACCCGTGAACTGCTGACGAAAGAACGGAAGATTCGTGGGTCCTTGCGGTTGGTTTGGGTCGTATGCCGGGTTCGCCGTGGTTGTCGCCGGATCGTAAATCGGTATCAGATTTCCTGACGAATCGGTCCAGTCGCTGAAATCGCCTTGCCGCTCCTTCAACGACGGAATACTGACAATCGGGAAAACCGTTCCGCCCCGGATTGTCCAACGTTCGACGTTGACGAAGAAGAATGCTTTGTTGAAGTTCGACCAGATGCCGGGGATCTTGATCGGTCCACCTAGGCTTCCTCCGAACTGGTTCTCAATGTCCTTTGGCTTATTGGGCGATCCCCACTGCGTGGCGTTCAGGGCGTTGTTGTGCAGATATTCCCGCAGATCGCCGTGGAACTGGTTAGTGCCCGACTTCGTCACCATGGTGATGACGCCGGAAGTAGTCGTCCCGTACTGCGGCTCGTAAGTGGAAGTGAGGACGCTGACTTCGCTGATGGCTTCCGGCGAGATCGGGTAGTCGCTGTGAATAGCCACCACTCCGCTCTGGCTCATCAGCCCTTCTTGCATCGACGCACCGTCAAGCGCGGCCTCATCGCCCATCTTCATGCCGCCGTTGATTCTGGTTTCAAAGGGATTGTTGCCGGCGCCTGTATTCACACCCGGCAGGATCACGACGAACGAAGCGGCCGAACGGGAGCTTCCCGAGACATTCAGAGGAAGGTCCTTAAGCACATCCGGGCTGATCTCTCCCTTATGCGACGCATCGTCGTGATTGATGGGAGAAGCCGCGGCACTCACTTCGACCGTCTGAGTCTCGGCTCCGACGGAAAGGGTCACGTCGATCGTGGCCGAGTCGTTCAGAGCGAGCACGATTCCCTGCTGAAGGTAAACCGTGAATCCCGAGGCTGCCACTTTCAGGTTGTAAGCGCCCGCCTGCAGGTTACTGAAACGGAACAGGCCATCGGAGCTGCTGACAGTTACTTTCTCCGTCGCTGTACTAGTGGAGGTCAAGGTGAGATTGGCCTTCGGAACTACGGCCCCTGTCTGGTCCTTCACGGTGCCGCTCAGGCTGGAATTTGTGCTTTGCGCTGCTGAGCTGATCGATAGAATCAAGACGATTCCGGCGAGCAGAAGCAGGCCGGCTTGCCTGCGGAAATGTGAAGACATACGGAGTCCCCCTCGATTGAAACGATTCAAACTTGGAGCGAAACTAACGCTGTTGCTAGATTGTTGTCAAGAAAACAAACAGAACTTTTTTATTAAATTTAGCAATTTAATTATAAGAATTACCAATCAGTACTAGGTTTGGTGCATACTGTCGTGATGTCGGCCCGGACACGCCGCGTCGCTCTCATCTACGACGCAAAACTTCCCTATGATCTTAAAGTAATAAGCGGCATCGCCCGTTACGTACAGGAAGGCGCCGAACTTAACATCTATATTGAAGAAGACGCACTCAAGAGCCAGAGGTTGCCGGACCTCAGGTCTTGGCACGGCGACGGTATCCTCGCCGACTTCGACGATCCTGGTGTCGCTGCCGCGGTGTCTCGCGCCAGACTTCCCGTCGTCGGTTTTGGCGGCGGCTACGGCTGGTACTCTCGCCAATCGGCGATTCCATATTTTTTCAGCAACCAGGCTGCGGTAGCGAATCTGGCCGCTGATCATCTGATCGAGCGCGGGTTCCAGCATTTCGCCTACTGTGGCTTGCCTCCGACCGCCACGAATCTGTGGGGACCTGAACGCTGCCACGCCTTTGTCAAACGGCTCAACGCCCGCGGATTTTCCTGTCACATCTATCCCGTCGTACACAAGACCACGCGTCAATGGACTTCTGTGCTCGCGTCTCTGGCCGCGTGGCTGAAGACCCTTCCCAAGCCAATCGGACTTATGGCCGCCAATGACAAACGTGCGCGCCATGTTTTGGAAGCATGCCACACCTACGGCTTAAAGGTGCCGGAAGAAGTTGCTGTAATCGGAGTCGACAACGACGAGGTACTCTGTGAATTGAGTTCACCGCAGCTCAGCAGCGTCGAACAGGACGCCAAGCGTATTGGATACGAAGCGATCGCTCTGCTGGATCGCCTGATGGGAGGCGAGAAGGCTCGACAGCGACACTTTTTCATCGAACCGCTGGGCGTTGTGACTAGAGGTTCGACCGATATCCTGGCGGTCGAGGACCGCCTCGTGGCCAGAACTATTACATTTATTCGGTCGGCCGCATCTCAGGGAATTAGAGTTCGAGACGTGGTCAACTCTCTTGCGGTTTCGCGTTCCGGCCTCGAAACTCGATTTAAAGCTGCCACGGGACACACCATCAGCGCTGCGATTCGGAGATCCCAATTACAGCGCGCGCAACGCATGATCGTTGAAACCAATCTCGCTATGAAAGAAATCGCGGCCGTGACCGGATTCAAATCGGTGCAGCACATGACAACTTTATTTGGGAAAGCCTTCGGGCGGACTCCAGCCAAATACCGCAAAGCTGTCACTCAGTGAGCTAACTTTTCTCAGCCGCGAGGACTGAAGACTTGATGAAAGCATTCAAAATCGAAGGGCCCTCTATCTGGAGATCACAAGACTAGCAACGAAGAAGAATACACGCCGGCGAATGCTGCAACTTCTGGGCGCAGCTTCGATAGGGGTGACCTGGGAAATATTCCTGCCGGGCTCTCTGCGCGTTCTGGCGCAGGAAGCAAAGGCACAGCCCCCGTCGCCTAAACAACCCCCGGCAGCGCTATTCGAAGCAGTTCCAGCGTCAAAAAGTGGGATCGACTGGCGACACGTCAACGGACGCTCCCCCGATTATTACCTGCCGGAAACCACCGGAGCAGGCTGCGCATTTCTTGATTACGACAATGATGGGTGGATGGACGTTTACCTGGTTAACAGCGGACGCTGCGATTTCTACGAACCCGACTCGCCGCTGAAAAACGCGCTTTATCACAATAACCGTGACGGAACGTTTACCGAGGTCACCGATAAGGCGGGCGTTGCAGGAGGCGGTTACGGAATGGGCGTTGCCGTCGGCGACTACGATGGCGACGGCTTCCCCGACCTCTACGTAACCCAGTACGGGCGAAGCATCCTTTATCACAATAACGGGAACGGAACGTTCACCGACGTCACGGAAAAAGCCGGCGTGGCTGCTCCCGGTTGGGCATCGAGCGCTGTCTGGTTCGATTACGACAACGATGGACGCCTCGACCTTTTCGTCTGTCGCTTCGTGGACTTCAACAAATCCGCCAACAAGTTTTGCGGCAATCAGCAGACACACGAGCGCTATTACTGCCTGCCGACGGTCTATCCCCCGTCCCGAAGCTGGTTGTTCCATAACAATGGCGATGGAACTCTCAGCGATGTGACTGAGTCTTCCGGCATCGGCAAGGCGCTGGGAAAGGCCTGGGGTGTGGTCGCCACCGATATTAATAATGATGGCTGGATGGATTTATTCGTGGCCAATGATAAGGAGCCCAATTTTTTCTTCCTGAACCAGGGAACCGGCAAGTTTGCGGAGATCGGACTCTCCGCCAGCGTGGCCTACAGCGAGGACGGCAGGGCTCGTTCCGGTATGGGCGTAGATGCCACCGACTACGACCAGGACGGCTGGCAAGATCTGGTCGTGACTAACGTGGATCAGGAAATGTATTCCCTCTACCACAACAGTCATGACGAAACGTTCACCGACAAAGCCAGCGCCTTCGGTATCGGTAGCGTGACTCGTCTGATGAGCGGCTGGGGAGTGAAGTTTTTCGATTACGACAACGATGGCAACAGTGACCTCTTCATCGCCAACGGCCATCCTGACGACCACGTCGAGCAGTACACCCGAGGAGTGACCTACGAAGAGCCGCTGCTGCTTTTTCGCAACACAGGAAGCGGATTTGAAAACGTCAGCGCCAAGGCGGGCGCCGTTTTTCAGAAGAAATTCGCAGCCCGCGGGATGGCTACCGGCGACTTCAACAACGACGGCGCCGTCGACGTCCTGATCGCGGTAAACAACGGCCCGCCTCTTCTACTGAAGAACTCCGCTCCGGGCGGAAATCATTGGCTGGGAGTGCGTCTTGTCGGAAAGCGCTCTAATCCCGATGCGATCGGCGCACGAATTACCTGGCAGGCACAGGATTTGAAACGCACCCGCCTCAAAGCCGGCGGCGGAAGCTATCTTGCTTCACACGATCCGCGCGAAGTCCTGGGCATCGGGAATCGTACGAAGATCGATCGCCTAGAGATCCGCTGGCCGCAGCCCAGCGGCAAAGTTGAGACTTTCACGAATTTGCCCATCGACCGGTACATCACCATCGTGGAAGGACAAGGCATCAAGGTAACGGTGTAGGGGCGGACCTCCTCGTCCGCCCAGTCAAGCGAGGCTCGGCATACTGCGTTGAACAAAGACGCGCCTGATAAAGATGTTGGGCTGCGCCCGAGCGAGGGCGCCCGCCCCTACGTGGCCTGTCTTAATTGGGCCGCACCTCGACCGTCCGCCAGAGCAACTGCTCGTCTTCATCCCGTTTCTTTTTGATCTCCTCAAAACGTGCCTGCTGCTCCGAAACCCGCGGATCTTTGGTTTTTTGGTAGAGAACCAAAAGGTTTGCATTCACTCGAAAGTTGTTGGGATCAAGTGCAAACGCCCGCTGCAATTCATTGACCGCATCGTTATACCTCTCCAGCTTGATGTGCACCTGACCCAACTCCGCTAGCGCATCAACGAAGTGCGGGTCGGTCGCAACTGCTTGCTTCAGCTCGTTTTCCGCTTCAGGCAGATTGTCTTGCAGTTTGGCGATACGGCCAAGAAAGTAATGCACACCGGGAGCAGTCTCTGGCACAGCTTCGACGATCCGCAGATTTTTCGTAGCAGCTTCATAATTTGCCAAATAGAAATAGGCCACGCCGAGAGCAAACCGTCCGCGTGGATCGTCTGGCTTATGCTGGATGTACTTTTCGAAATAAGGAATGGCCTGGGCCGGATCGCGGCCGTTCACCGCCACCGCGCCTAATGCATAATTGTAATAAGCATTTTCCGGCTCGAGCCTGACCGCTTCGTCCAGCGATTTGCGCGCCTCAAGCGGCAGGTTCAATTCGATACAGACCACGCCAAAAAAGAAATGGATGCCCGCGTTTTTAGGATCTAGATCGCGAGCGTGCGCCAGATATCCTAGTGCCCCATCGCGATCGTGCTGCTGGTAAGCCACACGCGCCAATTCGCTCAGAATGTCAACCGACGGGGAGCCGGCCTGTTCTGCCCGTTCGAGTGTCTCGCGTGCCTGAGGCAGGTTTGCTTGCCGCTCGTAAAGTACCGCCAGCTTCCACAATCCCTCGCGATCGGCAAGTTGACGTACGATCAATCCCTCGAGCAGCTTTACAGCCAGCGCCTCATCATGAGTTTGCACTTGCGGCAAGGCAGCTAGAATATCCGCCTGGCTCAAGTCGGAACTCTTCAACAATCGTTCTGCGAACTCCGTTGCCATCGCCGGATGATTCAGCCCGGACTCATCGGCGCATCGGATCGCAAGCACCTGTGCCCGCGCTTGCACGTCCTCTGAAAGCCGGTTGAGGTGATCAAGAGAATTCTGGAACGAACCCGTGGTCGCAAGCAAAGCGGCCGACTGGTAAAGGGCTTCCACGTTGTCCGGCTCGTTTCGGAGAATCTTTTGAAAGACGTCCAACGCTTGCCCTAGCGCCTTTGGATCTTCCGATGCGTACTGAAGATATAACCGGCCAAGGTTGAGGAGAGTGCCGGTAGAATTCGGTGCGTGCACCAGTGCTTTTTTGAAATCAGCTTCGGCGGCGCTCCGGTTTCCCTTCTGCGCCTCGACAATACCACGGAGGTTATAGAGATTGGGATCAGAAGGAAACTGCTTGATTCCCAGATTCAATTGGCTGCGCGCAGAATCCAGATCTCCCTGTTGAATTTCCTGTTGAACCCTGGAAAGTAGATCCTGCGGAGCATTGGTGGTGCCGTGAAGTATGCCGACAAGCAAGAGCCCGAGCGCACAGATATTCAACTTACGCGACGACACAATCCGGGCTCCATTGTTCGACTACCTTCAGAATATTGATTGAATTATAACGAACACCGTATGGGCCTTTCCGTCAGTGTCCGAGCGAGGGGGCGGCCATTGAGTAGTGGAACCGCCAGGAAAATCAGGGCAGTTCCAATCCGCCCGCGGATTTTTGCTGAATCCAAATTCGCGAGTGTGACTACTCCGCGTCCTGCACGCAGCGGAAGCCCAGTCCACCGGAGCGGTCCAGGCTGGGCGACGTAAGCAGCAATTTGCCATGTCCGGTCAGCTTGTACGCTTGCGGGAAATACCATATGGACCCTTGCGGCTGGTAGTAACTGCCGCCGCGCAGTATGCCTGCAATGGTGTGGTCATCGGTGAACTCTTCCGTCCATTGCCACACGTTGCCGACCAGGTCCATCACGCCGAACGGACTTGCACCACGAGGATGAGCATCCACGGCATCCGGGCCTCGCATGCTCCGGCTCTTGTCGGGAACCGGAACGGCAGAGGCGTTCCACTCGTTGCCCCAGGGATAAAGCCGCCCGTCGGTGCCTTGAGCCGCGTATTGCCACTCCCACTCGTGCGGCAACCGCTTCCCGGTCCATGTCGCATAAGTGCGCGCATCCTCAAGGGACACCCACGTCACAGGCTTGTTTTCCGCGCCGGCCGGATAGCTTCCGTTCTGCCAATCGCGAAGAAAATTCAAATCGTCATACGGATGATAGTGGGTGGCGTCCATGAACTTTTTGAATTGGCCGTTGGTGACTGGGAATTTGTCTATCCAGAAAGCCTTCACTTGCATGGGGTGCTCGTGAAAACGCCGTGGAGTGTCCTCCCACGGATACTGCACGTCGACGCCGATGTCGTTGAATCCTTCGACTTCGATTCCCTGCACGCGGAACACAAAATCCGCGGCTGGAATCTTAACCATGTCCGCCGGAGAGTCGGCTGGAACCTTGGTCGAAGAAATCGGAACGATTTGTTGGGGGAGGACCCTCCATTCGTGGGAATAACTCGCCAGCGGTTTGGCGGTGAGGCTCTTCATTTTAGACATCAGGTTCTGGATGCCGGTGTCAGGCGCCGAATGAGACGCAAGAATCCCTCCGTATCCATGGGCCTCCAGGGTAAAGCTAAGGACGTTCTTACCCGCGGCATTCTTTACCGGCGTCAACTCTACACCGTGATAGAGATCGAAATAACGAACACCATCTTCTGCGGCGAGTTCGAGTTGCGGACCTTCCACGTCGTAATCGTTGCGGTTCACAATGGTCCATAAAGTTTGTTGACCAGAGGGCCATCGGCTGGAAAAAATGCCGTAGCGGAGCATCGGCGCCAAGGGCTCCCACTCTTTGCTTTGCAGGAAAGGCGCAGTGGCGCGCTCAATGGTTGCGATACGCCGCGTGGCTTCAGCATCGCGCGGAGTGATGCCGTTCCAGATGCCCCAGATACTCTCCCAACTCTCCCAACCGACGCCATTGAAAAAAGCGAACTGCAGGTTGTCCGTTTTGTCTTTTTTCCATCGATCGGAAATGTTCACTATGTGCCGCGGTTCGAGCCACTTGTATCTGTCTACCAAGGGAACGAATCCGTACTGATATTGACCCCATGTCATCACATTCCAGGCCAAGGCTTCATCGGATGGGTTGTGCTCCGGTTCGAATGCTAACGGATGACCGGTCTGGTCGGCAGCCAAAGAAAACGCGAGCGGAACTCCATCCTGCGTGTCGCCATTGATTCCGTCGGCCCCTATTTCCGCCATGAGTTCTGCAATCGCATCGGGCCACGATTTGCCGTTGTCTCGAGTGCCCTGGTCCCACATCATCATCGGGAACAACACCTTCACGCCACGCTTGTGAAAGTCGGCAATCATCCGCCGCACCCCAGCTATTCCTCCCGGCATACTTCGTATCAGGTCGTGCTGGTTCCGGTTATCGATGCCCATGTTCGGATAGGTGGGCCAGATCAGCACGGAGTCAATGCCGCCGTAGCGTTTTTCCAGATCATCAAGATAGCGATCGACGGTGTAACGGTGCGCGACCGGATCGTAGAAATAGCGGTCCTGCACCATCATCTGCGGCTGAATGAAGCTGGTCTGCGTCCACTTCAGGGCGGGATTGTCATAACGGGACCCGTCGTATCCGATGCGAATTAGACGTTCATTGCGCCAGTGGTGAAGATCAGCGAGCCAGGCATCGTGGTCTTCGGCGTTACACAATCTTGACCCTCCTTCCCATGCGCCTTTCACGGTGAAGCAACTAGGTGCCGGAAACTGCTGACCCTCGGGACGGTAGCGCGAATCCTGGGCCAGTACAACGGCAGTCGCGAACATGACTATTGCTCCGAAACAAGCGATGGACAATTTCATCTTTGCCCTTTCATAAGAGGGTACACATTGATATTGCGCGGGTTCTCACGCGATAAAGAAATCGGCAATCGCCCACGGATGTGGCGAACAATGTAAAACATTTCTGAGGACGTGCCAAAGCATTAAACTTCTTCGGCCCCTTAGAATCTGAAACGAGGTTCTTTTTCCCGAAGATGTTGCAGTAGCCCGAACACTTAGGAATGGGCGTACATCGTACCATTGAGGATTTCCGCGGCGCGTACGGTCCACATTAGCAACGCCGACACCCGTATTCCTGTTCACGCTCCTATCAGTATCGGCCATTTCATACAATTCATTTTCAAACATTTCTATCCTTCTTTGTCGGCGGACACGGAGATTCAAGATCTTACGCAATGGCCCCTCAGGCAGATGAATCGCTCAATAGTGGGTGCTGACGAACGCTGTTTGTACCCTGACTGCCGCCACGATCCGCCCATGTAGCATATGATCGGGGGGATTGACGCTTACCCCATCACAGCCGGTGCAATCTATCCCATTGGACCTCTCTCATGGGAGCCTCTCAATCTCATTCTTAGCTGCCTTAGAAAACTACACATTTCTAACTGAGGCTCCTAGAACTCAGAACTCATGTTTGGCGGGGAGTCAGGGGCACAATCTATTCAGGGTTTTCTAACGTGCCGAGTATCAGTAGCGAACTTCAATCGTTTCTCGCTTTCGACCTCGAGAGACTAGTTAAGACTGCGCCGCTCTGTTCCGATCCGAGATCATTTGATTCTGACCTACTACCAGGCGCGCGGCCTTGCACGCGGAACGTCAGTGATTCCAAACCGGCAGCATAAGCCGAACGCGATCCGCGTACGGTCTGTCTTCAAACGGGTATTCAAGTGATTCGAGGTGCGCTCACTGCCATATATCGCTGCATACATCGGCGGTCTCGAATCTCGATGCGATCTGGGCGGTGGATGTTCTTTCCGGTTTATCGCACGAGCTAAAGTCCACGTAGAGTTTTCGTTACAGTCTCTTTGGGTCGACGAGAGGGTTTGGCACATTTCAGTTTAGCGATGAAACAGTTGAGGCTTTGCAAACAGCGGTATCACAGAGCACCCGCGGACAACGCGTAAACAGCATTTTTGGAGAGGGCACAAGTCCAAGAATGCGAAAAATTCGCCAAGGGTTGGACTTTCTCAACCTCCCTTCGGATCTTCTTCTTCAGCACGGGAGTGCCAGGTTAGTTTATGGAGTGGCGTTGGTACGGAACTTGAAGGCATACCTCTTGGGGAAAGATCGAGAACCCGACTACTTGATTCCGGAAAACGATTTGAAACAAACGAGTGACCAAGTCTCAGAATGGTGGTTTGACCGATGGTTGAATTCGCGCATTCGGCGTGAAGAAATACTTGACAAAATCTCTCGGGAAAAACTTACGTATCCAATTAGGCACAGTGCCCGTGTCGTGCTGCCTACAGATCAGTATGAACTTCAGATTGAAGACGAAGATTCAACATCGCTGGTTCTCCCTGATCAATGTTGACAAAATTATAGCGTCTACTCTTTTCGGCTAAATCACATTCTATCGATGGTGATGCTTTCAAGTCAGAAGCGATGTCCTCTCTTCTCATCGTAGATCATTCAAACAAATGAGGATAATTCTGGTGCCGGGAGGGGGGGTCGAACCCCCAAGGTACTAAGTACCGGCGGATTTTGAGTCCGCTGCGTCTGCCAGTTCCGCCATCCCGGCTTGCGGAGAAATCAAGCTTAGTGGATGATCTTTGGGTTTGCAACTTCTCCCCCGGGGGCTTGCCTTGAGGCGTTCTTACGTTGCCATCCTGGTTCTTGTTCTTGCAACTTGCAGCAGCGGGTTTGCTGATTCGCAGCGCTGGTCTGAAGAAATGGCCAACAACTGGTATCAGCAGCAGCCTTGGCTGGTGGGCAGCAATTTCAATCCGGCCGACGCCATCAATGAGCTTGAGATGTGGCAGGCAGCCACATTCGATCCGCAACAGATTGATAAGGAATTAGGCTGGGCCCAGAATCTGGGCATGAATACCATGCGCGTCTTCCTGCACGATCTGCTATGGCAGCAGGACGCGGCAGGCTTTAAACAACGACTCGATACGTTTCTGACCATTTCTGCCAAACATAAGATTCGCCCGATTTTTGTTTTGTTTGATTCCTGCTGGGACCCGTTCCCCAAACTCGGTACGCAGCGTGCGCCCAGGCCCGGAGTGCACAATTCGGGTTGGATGCAGAGTCCGGGAGCGGCTGCGTTGCAGGACCCGGCACAATATCCGCGGCTGAAAGAGTACGTGGTGGGCGTCGTCGGGGCGTTCGCCAACGATCCGCGCGTCCTGGCTTGGGATTTATGGAATGAACCGAACAACACGAACGACCGCGCTTACGGATCAGTGGAACCAAAGAAGAAGACAGAGCTGGTGTTGGCTCTCTTGCCGCAGGTATTCGATTGGGCACGCTCGGCCAATCCGTCGCAACCGTTGACCAGCGGGGTTTGGGAGGGTGACTGGTCGTCGCCCGAGAAGCTATCTGCGACGCAGCACATTCAACTGGAACAGTCTGACGTAATTTCTTTTCATAACTATAGCTGGCCGGAAGATTTCGAGAAAAAAGTCGAGTGGCTGGAGCGCTATCATCGACCGATTTTGTGTACGGAATTTATGGCCCGTCCGATGGGAAGCACGTTTGATTCGATCCTGCCCGTCGCAAAAAGACTGCACGTGGCTGCAATCAATTGGGGACTGGTTGCGGGAAAGTCTCAGACGTATCTGCCCTGGGATTCATGGGAGCATCCCTACGTGAACGAAAAACCACCAGTGTGGTTCCATGAAGTCTTTCGTGAAGACGGCAGGCCGTACCGCGAGCGGGAAGCCCAGATTATCCGTGAACTGACCGGGGCAAAGTAGCTTTACCCTGACTGTCCGGACGGACAGCGCTTACAGGACTCGTTCGTGGGAGTACCCGGCGGCTTCCAGAGCGACGAGCAGTTCGGCGATCTGGTCGGGGCCGCGGGTTTCCATAGTGATGTCGATGGCGGTTTCACCGAGATTGACTCCGTAGTAGGCGCGATCATAAGACGTTTCCACGATGTTCGCGCGGTGGTCGGCGAGAATTCCGGTTAAGCGATGCAGGGCGCCGGGATAATCCGGGAGATGGACTCGCAAGCGAACCAGGCGTCCATCTTTCACCAAGCCGCGTTCGATGATGCGGGACAACAGAGTTACGTCCATGTTGCCGCCGCAGACCAGCACCGCGATGTTCTTGCCAGCAATTTCTATTTTGCGGTTGATCAATGCAGCGATAGCCGCAGCGCCGGCGCCTTCCGCCATGGTCTTTTCGCGCTCCAGCAAGAGCAACACGGCGTTGGCAATTTCTTCTTCATCGACAGTAACAATCTCGTCAACGTATTTCTGGACCAGAGGCAGCGTGCGGTCGCCGGCGCGACGGACGGCGATACCGTCGGCAATGGTCGCCGACGGCGGCAACGTCACTGGTTTGCCAGCGGCCACCGCGGCCTTCATCGATGGTAGGCGCGTGGTCTGCACTCCGATGATCCTCACCTTCGGATTCGTTTCCTTGATGGCGCAGGCGATGCCGCCGATCAATCCGCCTCCGCCGATGGGAACCACGACCGCTTCGAGGCCGGGCTGCTGTTGCAACATTTCGAGTCCCAGCGTGCCCTGGCCGGCGATTACCGCGTCGTCATCGAAAGGATGAATGAAAGTTAGATTTTGCTCCTGGCTGCGGCGGATCGCTTCTTCACAGGCGTCATCGTAATTCGCGCCGTGCAGGATCACTTCAGCGCCATATGATTTTGTAGCAGATACCTTAATCAGCGGCGTCGTGAGCGGCATGCAAATCTGGGCTTTGATGCCGCGGCGCCCGGCATGATACGCCAGTCCTTGCGCGTGATTCCCTGCTGAAGCCGCAATCACTCCCCGGCCGCGATCTTCCGCCGACATGGTTAACAGTTTGTTCAACGCCCCACGTTCTTTAAACGCTCCCGTGCGTTGCAGATTGTCGAGCTTCAGGTAAATGGAATTGCCGGTAAGCTGCGAAAAAGTTGCGGAGAGAGTGCACGGAGAAAGGTAAATCGAAGGGCGGATGCGCTCCAGTGCGGCTTGAACGTCGGCGAGAGTGATCATTGATTTGGTAGCTGCATTCTACAGGGAGTGGCGGTTTTGATGGAGCCTTGTGTGGCGTGGAGCGCTGTTGCCCGCGTTGCGAGTCGCCGACGATCACACAGTCACAACTCTTATGCTTCGACCGGGGCGCCTGTCGCAACCGGCAACTTTGCTTCCTGCCAGGCGCCGAATCCGCCGCTGACGTTGACGACATTCTGAAAACCGGCGCGCTGTAACAAGCTGCAGGCGATGATGCTGCGATAACCGCTCTGGCAGTGCACGGCCAGCGGAACATTCAGGTCAACCTCCGGGGGAGAAACACGGAAGCGATCCAGCGGCCACCATCCGGCCCCATCGATGTGGCCCGCCATCCACTCGCCTTCGCGGCGAACGTCGAGAACGTTGATTTTATTTTCTGACAACTGCTTTTGCAGGTCCTGCACGCTGATCTCGGGGAGGATTGCCAGTTCGAATCCGGCCTGCTTCCATCCTGCAATGCCGCCATCCAGATATCCACGTTCGAGCTCAATTCCTACGCGAGCGAGGCGAAGACGAGCTTCGGACAACTGTTCGGGAGTGTCGGCGATCAGCACGGGGCGCGACGACAAGCCGATCATCGATCCCGCCCATGAAGCGAATTGTCCGGAGAGAGGAATGTTCACGGAACCGGGGACGTGCGCCACCGTAAATTGATCACCGGGACGGATATCCAGAGCGAGCACGCTTTCATCCAGCAGCGCTTTCAGTTCCGCGGGAGATATCGCTTTCAGCTCGGGCAAGTCAGCGAGGGCGGGAGCGCCTCCGCGATTGATCTCGGCGTCCTGCAGAAAATATTCAGGACGAGCCGGCAAGTTGCTGGTCAATTGCTGGATAAACTCTTCGCGGTTCTTAATTTGCAGAGCGTAGTTAGTGAGGCGTTCCGTGCCAATCGTAGACGAACGTTCGGCGCGCATGTTGCGTCCACATAGCGAGCCTGCACCGTGGGCGGGATACACCAGAACCTCATCCGGCAGCTTTAACAATTTGTCATGCAGGCTGTCATAGAGCAGGCCTGCCAGTTGTTCGGGCGTGTGGGTTCGCGACAGGTCGGGACGGCCAACGTCTCCAATGAACAACGTGTCGCCAGTCAATACTGCCCACGGCTTTTGTGACTTCTCTTCATCGGTCACCACCAGGCAAATACTTTCCAAAGTATGTCCCGGAGTTTCAAGCACGCCGACGCGAAGTTTGCCTGCTTGCAATTCAAAGCCGTCGTGGACAGAGACGTGAGCGAAGGTTGCTCCGGCCTGAGCGCCAAAATATATTTTGGCGCCTGTACGGGCAGCAAGTTCTTTGTGTCCCGAAACAAAGTCGGCATGCAGATGGGTCTCAAAAATGTGGCGGATGATCAGTCCGTGCTCTTCGGCGGCTTTCAGATAGAGATCCACGTCGCGCTGGGGATCGACCACTATCGCTTCGCCCTCTGAACCAAGCAGATATGACGCGTGCGCCAGACAGCCGAGATAAAACTGTTCGAAGTACATGAGGTTCTCCCTCCGCCGGATTGACGAAACACGAACTGCTCATGATAACTCTGATTCCCCGCGGCGTGAGTGAAGGACATGAGACAAAGAATGCGGAGCTTTTCTTCGCCGGACAGATGCGGACATCTGCCTCGTTACGCTGGCGGGAAACTTTTCCACACCGACTTCCGCTAGAATCATTTTCAACTGGCGGTGCATCCTGGAAAGAATTGCGCTGCCTGCGGTCCCTCTCCCTGGAGGTAGCACGATGTACCGGCCCTCATCTGGTAGTTCCGCTAGCGTCAATTCCTGGCTGGACGTGCAATCTGCTGTGCGCGAACTCACGCAGGATTACGTCACTGCTTTCAATACCGGAAATTACGATCACGCATCCGATTTGTTCGCGGCGGATGGCTTTCTGATGCCGCCACAACGCGACGCGGTACAGGGACCAAAGGCGATCGAGTTGATGTTGCGCAAGCTCGGTGAGGCGGGCTATCAGAATCTTCGTCTGGAGACCATTCGAGTTGAGCAGTCTGGCGACATCGCCATCGAGATTGGGCGCTACACGGCAGCAATTCAGCAGGCGAACGGCACCACTATCGCTGACCGGGGGAAATTTGTGCAAGTCTGGCGCCGGCTCGGGATCTGGCTGATGACAGCAAACTGCTGGAACAGCGACTGGCCCGCTGTGAAATAGCGATATAGAATTTGTAGTATGGCCGCGCCCGCCCGCGTGCGTCCAGCGCGACAGGAGTCGCCGTCTCGTCAAGACCGCAAAAATCCAAGGCAAGGTCGAAAGCCGCGGGCGAGTCGTCCGCGTCCAACACAAGCACACAACACACTCACCTTGACTGACATCCACCCATCCCTGCGGCTACAATGATCAGGCGCAATTCAAATTCAAGACATTCAGGAGAGTCGTATGCAACGCAAGGCAAGTGCAGTATGGAAGGGTGGCCTCAAAGACGGTAAGGGAGCGGTTTCCTCAGGCAGCGGGGTGCTATCCAATACTCCTTATTCGTTCGCGACCCGATTTGAGAGCACCCCCGGAACCAACCCCGAGGAACTGATTGCAGCAGCGCACGCCGGATGTTTTTCCATGGCTCTCTCCGGACAATTGGGAGCCGCGAATCTCACCGCCTCAAGCATTGAGACATCTGCCACGCTGACCCTGGAGAAACTCGACTCTGGCTGGACAATCACCACGGTCCATCTCGACGTTGTAGGACGTGTGCCCGGAGCGGACGACGCAGCCTTTCAGAAGGCGGCAGAAAATGCCAAGAGCGGATGCCCTGTCTCCAAATTGCTGAAGGCAAATATCACGATGACGGCGAAGCTGGAAGGCTGAAAGGGACAGTCGTCGGTCGTCAGTCCGCAGTCGTCAGCCATTGGGCCGTTGGCCAATCCGCACTGTTAGGTCTGGGAACGATCAGGGCCGAAGGCCAACGACCAAGG
>Ga0157378_10001559_pt1 | contig 20702 bp, 17 predicted proteins | sample M65metaG_FD_115309 | JGI IMG/M metagenome (GOLD analysis project Ga0157378, IMG submission 115309) | Miscanthus rhizosphere microbial communities from Kellogg Biological Station, Michigan, USA - M6-5 metaG | ecosystem: Host-associated > Plants > Roots > Rhizosphere > Soil | place: USA: Michigan...
AGCAACCTGTCTTTCCTTCTGCGCTGCCGGCAGCGGCCCTTGTGCTACCCTGGCGGCTCGGGTGCGCTGCAAATCCCGCTCTTGCGGTGCTATCGTCTAAGCCGTGCAGAAACCCAGCTCGACGCAGGCCTCTCCAACAACCGGACTCTTGCTGGGCCTGGTCCTCACCTTGGCCGCCGTGCTGGTCTATTCGTTCTACACCCGCTCGCAACTCGCCGGTCTGCGCAAGCTGCAAAGCGAAATGGTCGACCGCAACCGCAAAGACTCGCTCCAGCTTCTGCGCGTGCAAAATGATTTGAACTCCCTCGCGCTCGCCATGCGCGACATGCTCGACGCCCGCGAACCCTACCCGCTCACCGCTTGGAATTCACAGTTTCAGCGCATCCGTGAAGACCTGGACGCCGCCCTGAAAGTCGAAGCCAGCGTTTCACCCGCGACACGCACCGAAGATCAGCGCCAATTCCTCAATCAATCCGTGGCGCAATTTTGGGACGCCGTGGACCGCATGTTCGAACTCGCCGGCTCAGGAAAAGAAAAGGAAGCCCGCGATCAGATCCAATTGACTTTGCAAGCGCGCCAGGCTGCGCTCGGCGCGGCCGTCTCGCGTCTGCTCGTCCAAAACAACGAAGCGGAGCAGCAAGCCGCCCAGCAAATCGCGCAAATTTATGACGGCGTGCAGCGGCAACTCTATGTTCTGCTCGGGGCCACGCTCGTAGCTATCGTCCTGACCAGCTTGTATCTGATCCGCTCGAATCGCCGTATTTTTGCTCGCATCGAGCTGCTCTCCGAGCAGCGCAGCGAACTGGCGCAGAAACTCATCCACACGCAGGAATCCACTCTCCACCACATTTCCCGCGAACTGCACGACGAGTTTGGCCAGGTACTCACCGCGATCGGCACGCTTCTCGGGCGCGCCAGCAAGCACGCGCCGGAAAATTCGCCCCTGCACGGTGACCTGAAAGAAGTCCGCGAAATCACCCAGTCCACGCTGAACAACATTCGCAGCCTGTCGCAGGCGCTGCATCCCGTGTTGCTCGAGGAAGCCGGCCTTGAAAGCACTCTCGACTGGTATATTCCAACGGTGGAACGCCAGATGGGGCTTTGCCTGCACTATGAAAAATCCGGCGTTCGTTTCGCGGTCGAATCCGCCGCCGGCGTCCAGGTCTACCGCATCGTGCAGGAAGCGCTAAACAATGTGAGCCGCCACGCGGGAGTCGAGGAAGCGTGGGTCAGGCTGATGTACAAGCCGGATCGACTGGTGCTCGAGGTTGAAGACCATGGCAAAGGCATCGCAGCGCAGAGAAACGAACGCGGCATCGGCCTCGTAGCTATGCGCGAGCGCGCGGAACTGATTTCCGGCCACATCGAATATCTGCAGGCCAACGGGAAGGGCACGCTGGTTAGAATGAGCGCGCCCCGCGAAAAGGTGGAAGCGCATGGGGAATAAAATCAGAGTGCTGCTCGTCGACGACCACGCGCTCGTGCGCCGTGGCTTCCGCCGCATGCTGGACGACGACGAGACGCTTGAAGTGGTCGGCGAAGCCAGCAATGGCGCCGAAGCGGTCGAACTCGCCGAGAAACTCAAGCCGCAAGTCGTGGTGATGGATTGCCAGTTGCCGCAGATGACCGGGCTTGAAGCGACGCGAAAAATCCTGCAAGAGCTGCCGGACACTGCCATCCTCATGCTAAGCATGCACTCCGAGGACACGCTGGTTCGCCAAGCACTCGAGGCGGGAGCTCGCGGCTACGTGCTCAAGAATGCCCTCGATCTCGACCTCGCTCGCGCAATCAAAGAAGTCGCGGCGGGCAACTCCGTCCTCGATCCACAGGTCAAGCGCGCCGAAGCGCTAAAAGGCGAACGCGAAACAGGCCTCACCGCGCGGGAACTGGAAGTTTTGCAGTACATCGTCGCCGGCAAGTCGAACAAGGAGATTGCCTCCGACTTGAACCTCAGCGTGAACACCGTCTCGGTCCACCGCGCCAATATCATGGATCGTCTGGGCATCCACAAAACGGCCGAGCTCGTGGTCTACGCGATTAGAAATGGGCTGGTGAATTTGCCGTGAAACGGCGGACCTTCCTCGAAACCGGCGCAGCGGTCGCACTTGGAACACTTTTCTCGCGAGAATTTGTCGCCGCCGCGTCGCCGCGCCCCGACGCGGCACCTTCGTTTCAACTGAGAGATGTCAGTAAAGCCGCTGGCATAGATTTCAAACACAACAGCGGCGCCTACGGCGGCAAGCTGCTTCCGGAAACACTCGGCTCGGGTTGCGCTTTCCTCGACTTCGACAATGACGGCTACCAGGACATCCTGCTGGTCAATTCCATGGACTGGCCGGGGCACAAACGCGGCCGCTCCACTCTGAAGCTCTATCGCAACAATCGCAGCGGCGCCTTCACCGAAGTCACCAAAGCCGCCGGCCTCGACGTGGAACTTTACGGAATGGGCATCGCGGTGGCCGACTATAACAACGACGGATTTCCGGACATTCTGATCACCTGCGTCGGCCAGAACCGCCTGTTTCAAAACACCGGCAAAGGAACATTCCTAGACGTCACGAAAGCCAGCGGACTCGGCGGCCGCCACGCGTTCAGCACTTCCGCTGTGTGGTTCGACTATGACCGCGACGGCCTGCTCGATCTCTTCGTCTGCAATTACGTGAACTGGTCGCCGGAACATGATGTCTTCTGCAGCCTTGACGGAAAAAATAAATCCTATTGCACGCCCGAAGCCTACCGCGGCGAAACCTGCTGGCTCTTTCACAATCGCGGCAATGGGACGTTCGAAGACGTAACCGCGGCCAGCGGAATTTTCGACACCAGCTCGAAATCGCTCGGCGTTGCCATGCTCGATGTCGATCAAGACGGCTGGCCCGACCTTTTCGTCGCGAACGACACCCAGCCGAACAAGCTTTACCGAAATTTGCGCAACGGAAAATTCAAAGACGCCGCAGTCGATGCCGGCCTCGCGTTCAGCAACGAAGGCAAAGCGCGCGCTGGCATGGGCGTGGATGTCGGCGACTTCGAAAATTCCGGCCGGCCGGGAATCGCCATCACCAATTTTGACAATGAAATGGTGGGCCTGTACCGTTCACCGGCGGCGGGACAGTTTGACGACGTTTCACTCGCCGCGGGCGTCGGCGGACCATCCAAGACGACTTTGGGATTCGGTTGCGGCTTTGCCGACCTCGATCTCGATGGCCGGCTCGATCTGGTCGTCGCCAACGGCCACATTGACGACACGGTGCGCAACATTCGCGGCAACGTCGGCTATGCCCAACCGCCGCATCTTTTCCTGAATTTGGGCAAAGGAAAATTTCAGGATGTCGCTCCCGCGCACGGTGGCGACTTCGCCGCGCCACGCGTCGGTCGCGGCCTTGCCTTCGGCGACTTCGACCGTGACGGCGACGTAGACATCCTTCTCACCACCAACAACGGTCCTGCCTATCTGTTCCGCAACGACGTCCGGTCCGGAAACAAGTCGCTGCGGCTGTACCTGACCGGCATGAAATCCAATCGCGACGCCATCGGTGCCGTGGTGCGCATTTTCTACGGCGGCACGAGCCAGATGCGCGTGGTGCATGGCGGCTCCAGCTATTTGTCGCAGTCCGAACGCGCCCTCACCTTCGGCCTAGGCCAAGCCGACCAGGTCGACCGCCTCACCGTCGAATGGCCCAGCGGAACCGCCCAGGAGTTCAAAAAAATTGCCACAAAGAATGCTCATCAAATTACAGAAAACAGAGGACTTAGTGAGCTCCGCGGCTTCTAGTATCTTTGCATTATTGTGCGCTCAACCGGTCCTGTTTATAACTGGCTGCAACAACAGAACAAGCGCTACCCGAACTATCAATTTTCTGGACACCTCGGGAGCACCCCTTGACGACGCGGCCGGCTACCCCAAACTATTCCGGCCGCGTCGGCGTTTTTGCGCAGTCGGTGCAAGAAGAACTCCGTCCCGGGTCCGTTTGGATTTTTTGGCTCGTGACGCGATGGGTCAAAATTCAAAACGGCCCACCACTAAAACTTTGGTTGGGGTAAGCGAGCAATGAGCCGCCGGCGGTTGGGTCTGGTCCTGGTTCTCACACTTTCCGCGATCTATCTGTATGCGTTTCCGGCGGCGACGATTATTTATGGCGGCGGAGTGTTACTCCACACCGGCGCCGGAATTTTGCTCGCGGTGCTGCTGACCCCGATTTTGCGCACCGTGTTCCGCGAAAGCGGGTTGGCCGAAAAGCTGGCCTGGATGCTGCTGGCGGCGGGAACCGTCCTCGGACTGGTGCTGATCAAAATCGGCACGCCGAATCGCTTCAAAACCTGGTTGTACCTTCACATTGCGCTGTGCGCCATTGGCGTTCTGCTGCTCCTAACCTCGTGGGTTGCGCGGCGTAACTGGCTCGGCAAAGGAATCGCGGGTGCCGGGACAAGCTTCGCGGCGGTTGCCCTCCTCCTCACAGCCATAGGCGCGGGTTCGTGGTGGGTTCGCACCGTCGCGTGGAAAAACGCCTACCGCGTCGAAAATCCCAAAATGCCCGCCGCGACCATGGACGGCGAAGGCGACGGACCCAGCGGAAAGTTCTTCCCCAGCTCGGTGCAAACCCGCGACGGCGGCTACATCCCGGCAAAATATTTCATGCAGTCGCAGGCTTGCGAGCGCTGCCACCAGGATATTTACAAACAGTGGTACAGCTCGGCCCACCATTTTTCTTCCTTCAACAATCAGTGGTACCGCAAAAGCATCGAGTACATGCAGGACGTTGCGGGCGTCAAAGCTTCCAAGTGGTGCGCGGGCTGCCACGATCCGGCTTTGCTCTTCAGCGGAATGTTCGACACGCCCATTCGTCAGATTGAAAACACTCCGGCAGCGCAAGCCGGACTGAGCTGCATGATGTGCCACAGCATCGTCGACGTGAAGAGCACCATGGGCCAGGGCGACTTCGTCCTCGAATACCCCAGGCTCCACGAACTCGCTGCCAGCGAAAATCCGGTGATGCGTTCGCTGCACGACTTCATGGTGAAAGTGAACCCCGAGCCGCACCGCCGCACTTTTCTCAAGCCCTTCATGCGCGAACAGGGCGCCGAGTTCTGCTCCGGATGCCACAAAGTCCATCTCGACGTCCCGGTAAATTCCTATCGCTGGGTGCGCGGCTTCAATGAGTACGACAACTGGCAGGCGAGCGGCGTAAGCGGCCAGGGCGCCCGCTCTTTCTACTACCCAGCGAACTCCATGATGTGCGCCGACTGCCATATGCCGCTGCAGCCTTCGAAAGACGAAGGCGCCATCAACGGCTTCGTACACTCGCATCGCTTCCCGGGCGCGAACACCGCGGTTCCCACGGCGAACGGCGACACCGAACAGCTCGCGCACAGCGTGAACTTCCTGAAAGACAAACAGGTCAGCGTTGATGTGTTCGCGATCTCGCCCGCCGGCAAGGAAGAAACGTCGGCTTCGCCTTCCGCGGTCGCGACAGGACAGGAACTCTCGACAACGTTCGCGGTTGGCGAAGAAGCTGACGTGAATGCGCCGAAGGGCGCGACCCGCGAAGCGCGCGCCATCACGGCGCCGCTAGGCCGCGTGAATGCTTCGGTGCGCCGCGGCGAAGACTATCGTGTGGATGTCGTGGTGCGCACGCGCAAGGTCGGCCACTTCTTCCCCGGAGGTACGGTTGACGCCTTTGACGTTTGGCTCGAGTTCGAAGCCACCGACGACAAAGGACAAATCCTGTACTGGAGCGGCAAGATCGAAGACGACGGTAAAGGCCCGGTCGACCCTGGGGCGCACTTCTACCGCTCGCAGCAGATTGACGCGCATGGCAACGTCATCAACAAACGCAACGCGTGGTCCAGCCGCGCGACAGTGTTTGTCCACCTGATTCCGCCGGGCGCAGCGGATACCGTTCACTATCGGATGCACGTCCCGGAAAACGCCGGCGAGAGAATCAATCTGCACGCCAAGCTGAACTATCGCAAATTCATGTGGTGGAACACGCAATTTGCCTACGGCGGGCAGGAAGATCCGCAGAAACCGCAAGGCGAATTCAGTCCGCATTACGACGACCGCAACTGGAACTTCAAAGCAGATACTTCCGGCGTGGCCGGCGAAATGAAGAGGATTCCTGACCTGCCGATCGTCACCGTCGCCGAGGACACCAAGAGCGTTGCGGTCCTAGCGAAGAAAGGTGCCGAGCCTCGACCGCAAGCTGCGGCGCCCAAGGAGGATTGGACGCGCTGGAACGATTACGGCATCGGACTGTTCCTGCAGGGCGATTTGAAAGCTGCGGAATCGGCGTTCACCAAAGTGACCGAAGCGGATCCGCTGAACCCCGATGGCTGGGTGAATATCGGCAGGGTGCGGCAGTTGGAAGGTCAAACCGACGGCGCGATCAAAGTGCTGGACAAAGCGCTGGAGCTGAAGCCGGGATTGGCGCGTGCGAATTATTTCTATGCCCGCGTGCTGAAAGAAGAGGGCAAGTACGACGAAGCAATCGCCAAGCTGCAGAGTGTGCTGCAACAATATCCGCGCGACCGTGTGGTGCGTAACGAACTAGGGCGCATCTACTTTTTACAGAAGAAATATGCTGACGCAGTGAAGGAATTCGAAGTCACGCTGAGCATCGACCCGGAAGATTTGCAGGCGCACTACAATCTGATGCTCTGCTACAACGGGCTCGGCAACGAAGCGCAAGCCGAAGCGCACAAGGTCCGCTACCTTCGCTTTAAGGCAGACGAATCGGCGCAGGCGATCACCGGACCGTACCGCCAAAAGAACCCGGCAGACAACAACGAGCGGCAGGCCATTCACGAGCACGTTTCTGTCGCGCTGAACGCTCCGAGAAGTGCGAGCTATGGCAAAGCCGCGCGCGCGGCGAAGATAGCGAACGCCGCGAGCGGAAAGGATTGAGTTGCGACAAATCATGAGCAAAGGACGCAGAGGACTGCCACGATGACCTGGATCAAAACCGTTTCCATGCAGGACGACGAGCGCGTGAAAGCAGCGATGGAAGCGCAGCGAAAGCTCTATCCGGTCGAGTACGCGACGCCGGTGCATCCGGTGAATGACGGCGAATCGTCTTCGATCGTGGCTTCGCATTCGCTCATTCCCGATGCGCTCTATCACAGCTTCAGCGCATTTGGCGCGCTGCTGTCGCCGGAGCTCCCGCTTTCGCGCCGGCAGCATGAAATGATTGCGACCATGGTGTCGGTCACCAACCGGTGCGTCTATTGAATCGAGTCGCACGCAGAGTTTCTGCGCAGGGTGACGTTGGATGAAGCACTGGTTGAAGCGCTGCGGCGCGACTACCGCACTGCGCCGATCACGCCGCAGGAAGGCGTGATGTGCGACTACGTTGTGAAGCTTACGAAAGATGCGACGCAGTGCAGTCCCGCGGATCACGAAAAGTTGCGCGCAGCCGGCTTTGATGACCAAGGGATTTTACAGATTACGCTGATCGCTTCGTGGTTCAACTACATCAATCGCGTAGCCGATGCTTTGGGCGTTGGCCGCGACGGTCTCCGGGAGAAGCCTTGAAGAAGCACGCCGCCGCAGTCTGTTTCCTCCTGTGTGTTTCCCTTCACGTTCCGAACCTCGTTGATGCGCAGAATCAGACGCCTAGTGCAAAGCCTGCCGCGAACCCGCCGAGCGCGCAGGCTGGAGTTCAGTTTGTTGACGTGACCGCGAAAGCGGGGATCCGTTTCACGCACAACAACGGCGCGTTTGGAAAGAAGTTTCTGCCGGAAACGATCGGGCCGGGCGCGGCGTTCATTGATTACGACAACGATGGATGGCCGGATATCTTCCTGGTGAACGGAACGGACTGGCCTGGCCACGTGACGAAGCATACGACGCCGAAGCTCTATCACAACAACCACGACGGCACCTTCACCGATGCGACGCACCAGGCCGGGCTGGACGTTGAGATGTACGGCATCGGCGTGGCCGTCGGCGATTACGACAACGACGGGTACGACGATCTGTTCGTCACCGGGTATGGCCAGAGCCGCTTGTTCCACAACAATGGGAACGGAACTTTCACGGACGTCACGCAAAAGGCCGGACTCGCGGGAGTTAAGGAGTTCAGCACCAGCGCGGCGTTCGTGGACTACGACAAGGACGGAAGGCTCGATCTCGTCGTGGGGAATTATGTGCAGTGGTCGCCGGAAAACGATTTGTACTGCACGATGGACGGGAAGAACAAATCGTACTGCACGCCCGAGTCGTACAAGGGAACATCGGTGCGCTTGTGGCACAACGATGGAAAGGACAGCAGCGGCAACGTCAAGTTTTCCGACGTGACTCAGAAGGCCGGACTGGGCGAGCCGACATCGAAAACGCTGGGCGTTGCGATGCTCGATTACGACAACGACGGCTGGCCGGACCTGCTTTTTTCCAACGACACACAGCCGAACAAGCTGTACCGCAACAATGGCAACGGCACTTTCACCGAAAAGGCCGTCGTGGCCGGTGTGGCGTTCAGCGAGGACGGCGTGGCGCGCGCGGGGATGGGCGTGGACACGTTCGACTACGACCGCAGCGGCTACACCAGCCTGATGATCACGAATTTTTCCAACCAGATGATTTCTCTCTATCACAACGAAGGCAAAGGATTGTTCGTGGATGAAGCGCCGCGCAGCGACGTGGGCCGCGCTTCCCTGCTAACGCTCGGATTCGGCTGCTTCTTTTTCGACTACGACCTCGATGGCTGGCCGGACATTCTGGTGGCGAACGGGCATATCGATCCGGACATTCAGAAAGTGCAGGTGAACGTGAAGTTCGCCGAGCCGCCGCATCTTTTCCGCAATTTGGGCCAAGGGAAATTTGCCGAAGTGACGAAATCGGCGGGAGCCGAGTTTGCCGCGGCACGCGTGGGGCGGGCGGTGGCGTATGCCGATGTTTTCGGCAATGGCCGGCTGGACGTGCTGTTCACGACCAACGGCGGCGCGCCGAAATTGTTCCGCAACGTGGCAGCGGGAGCTGCGAATCACAGCGCGCGGCTGAAGCTGGTCGGCACGAAGTCCAATCGCGATGGAATCGGCGCTGTAGTGAAGCTGACTACAGCGGACGGAACGCAGACGCAGATGCTGCGGAGCGGGTCGAGCTATCTGGCAGCGAACGAGCTGGTACTGACGTTCGGGCTTGGCGGCGCGACCAAGGCCGATGCGGTTGAGATCCGGTGGCCGAGCGGGACCGTGGACAAGCTGGCGGGCGTGAATGCCGGGCAGACGGTGGTCGTGACGGAAGGCAAGGGCCAGACCAGCGCGCGACCTTTTGGGAAGTGAGCGCTAGGAGCGCTCGGCACCCAAAGCCCATGCCCGCGCAAACCACAGGTTTGCGCGGGCATGGGCGGCAGACCGGAGTCACCAGACCTGGTGGCCTGACGAAGTGACTTGATCCGGTCGGACGTTGAGCGACCCGACTTCATCCCGGAGTCGTGCTCAATCCTCGCGCGAACCATGCGGCCGCAATCGATCCGATCGCGTTCGAGCGCTTGAGCCAACCTGCCAATGCCGTCCTGAAGGGCGGCGCCGTGCGCTACTCGTGCTCGCAGCTTACGTTGTTGTTCCAGTCCACGAAGGCGCCCTGGGGATTTTCGCGCCAGGCCCATACATGGAGTTCAAAAAAGGGATCCAAGCCAAAGCGGTTGGGCGAGGCGACGAGCTGGAAGGCCTGGCCGTCGAGCTGCGGCGGAGTATTGTTGTTGTTCTTGAGATATGTGGCGGAGTCCACGATGTATTCAACGCCGACCAACCGGAGTTTGCCGCCGCCGACCGGCTCGTAGATCAGGGCCTCGGGATACTCCTTCTCGATCTTGCCATCCTTGACCAAGTCGCCGTTGACGTAGTGGATGCCCATGGCGCCGTGGTCGGGGCCGCTGACGCAGCCGAAGGCCGGCCCGTATCCGGCGGGGCCGGCATTGTTTACGTCAAGGAACTGGCGAGTGGCGTTGCGAACATCTTCGACCAGCTGGGAGGGTGCGTTGTGTTCCTGATGGCCGGCGTTCTGCGCAAAGAGCGGAACGACGGTGGCAGCTGTGAACAGCAGCCCCAGACTCAGAGTTGTTACAGCTGCCATACGACTTGATGTTTTTGTTTTTGACATAACTTTTTCCTTTCGAATGCACAAAGTTTGTTTGGTCCCCCGAAGATCTGAAAAAGTCGCGCAGAAAGTCCGCGAGTGGACCTCCAGCGATACAAGAAACGCAGCGCACGGAGAATTTTTCGAATCCGCAGGCAGTGCACAGGCAGAAATGCCCTGCGCCGCCAAGTCCTACAGGCGTTCGGCGCTAACCGAAACGGGCACACCCCTGGTGATTGAATCGAAGACCGGAGAGTGTCCGGTGCCGAGGCGGACGATTTCCTGAAGCTGGTCATCCGGGGCGTCGGCGGTGATTTTGAAGCGAGCACGAATGCCCTGGTACCCCTTGCGAACCGCAGGATCGAGGTCGAGAAAACCGCGCAGGTCGAGATCGCCGTCGAAGGAGGACTCAACCTTGTCGATGCGAATGCCGCGAGCCGCCGCGTGATAGACACTCGAGGTGGCCAGGCAGGAAGCGAGCGCGTGGAGCAGGTACTCGACGGGATTGGCAGCGGTGTCTTTGCCGAGCAGGATGGCAGGCTCGTCCGCCAGCAGGGAGAACGGGTGCGGATGACCGAGCTCCTGGTTGGCGCCGGAAAACCCGGAAGCCGTGGAGCAGTTCTGACTGCCGGTGTTCCAACGGTTTGTGATTTGGAACTTGAACTTCGCGATGGAAGGAGTCGCTTTGACCGCGTCCACGGTGGCGAACAGCTGGTCGACGGCAACGCCGTTGATAGGTGTATGGGCCCTTTCTGCAACCGCCATGTTGGTAGTTTCCTTTCTGATGCGACTTGCCACGTACAAGTCGCTGTTTGATGGTTCGAAATTACGGCCGGACTGGGCTTGCAACAAGATGGCAGATACGCCATTGTAGATAGGTGATTGCGCCAAACTGGACCTGAGCAGGCGGGTGTGGAAAATGATTAACATCACGGTATTGCTGCTGGACCAGATGTTTTCCTCGACCGCGATCGGGCCGATGGAAGTGTTTCGGCATTCCGGATCGTTGTGGAACATCCTGACGGGAACCAAGGGCGTTCCCCGTTTTGATGTGACGACGGCATCGGCGGACGGAAAACCGGTCAACTGCGACGGCGAGATCCAGATCAAGCCGAATATCGCGCTGAAGGACGTTGACAAGACGGACTTGATTTTTGTGCCGACGACCGGCTTGAGCGTGGACGACGTAGTGGAGCGAAACGCGCCGATCGTGCCATGGCTGAAGCGGCGGAGCCAGCGCGGAGTGGCGGTGGCGAGCGTGTGTTCGGGCGTGGGACTGGTGGCCGCGACCGGTTTACTTGATGGAAAACGCGCGACGACGCACTGGGGCCTGGCGGAGCGATTCCGCGAAAAATATCCGCGCGTGAAATGGATGCCCGAGTGTATGGTGACCGAGGACCACGGATTCTATTGCGGTGGCGGCGTGAACGCGTCGCTGGACCTGAGCATTTATCTGGTGGAACGCTACTGCGGGCACGAGATCGCGATGCAGACGGCGAAAGCATTGCTGATCGAGACGCCGCGCGCGTGGCAGTCCGGGTTCGCGATTGTTCCGCTGAAGACGGACCACACCGACGATGCCATTTCGAGCGCGCAGGAATGGATGCACGCGAATTTCGCAAAAACCTTCCCGCTCGATGCGCCGGCCCGGCGGGTGGGGATGAGCTTGCGAAATTTTGTCAGGCGCTTCAAACAGGCCACGGGCGACAGTCCTTTGACCTACTTGCAAAAAGTGCGGGTTGCGGCAGCCAAACGGATGCTGGAGAGCAGCCACCGCACGATGCAGGAGATCAGCGACGCGGTGGGCTATCAGGACATTGCCTTTTTCCGGTCGTTGTTTCAGAGGCACACCGGCGTTTCGCCCAGCGCTTATCGGGAAAGATTCGGCTACTGAGTTCTTGCGGACGAAAGGACCGTAGGCGCCCCCCTTCGGGAGATCGGCGACGCCGGGGACTGGCCGGAGGCAGGGCCGACTTACGTTTGGCGCCGGCGTGCGTCGAACATGGGCAAATCTGGCGTTGTGGTGGTAGAGTCGCCCAAATTGGTTGCAGGTTGTCCTTCCCTTTCGCGAACCAATGAAGCTGGCAGAGGACCGAGGCTTTTATGGATGCACAGGCAGCGGGGCTTTCCGCGGACTCGGCGCTGGCGGAGCCGAAGGCATTGGCCGGCCCGGTCGCTCAAAATGAGCGGATTTCGTCGGTGGATGTGCTGCGCGGTTTTGCGCTGCTGGGCATCCTGGTGATGAACATCGGCGACTATGCGCTGCCGGAAGGGTTTGACTACAACCCAACGATTCTTGGCCCGCTCGGCAGGTCGAGCTTATTGCTGTGGGCGGGGCGGTTCATGCTGTTTGAAGGCAAGATGCGGGCGTTGTTTTCGATGCTGTTTGGCGCAGGCGTGATTCTGCTGACAGCTCGGCTGGAGAAGCGAGGCGATGGGGCGATCTCCGGCGATATTTTTGCGCGGCGGAATTTGTGGCTGACGCTGTTCGGCGTGTTGCACGCGTATTTCTTGTGGTGGGGCGACATTCTCTACTTTTACGGGATGACCGCGCTGCTCTTTCTTTATCCCTGCCGGAAGCTGAAAGCCAAAACGCTACTGATCGCGGGCGCCGTGGTGGTACTGTGCGGCGTGGGCTATCGAACGATACGGCTGGACTTCCGGCTGCACCTGGCGCAGCGCGCGGAAGCCGCGAAGCGATTGCAAGCTGCAGGTCAGGCGATCACGGATGAACAGAAAGAAGACATCAAGGCGTGGGACAAGGTGGTAGCGAGGAGCCATCCGGACCCGAAAGAGCAGGAGCAAGAGATTGCGGAGATGCGCGGCGGGTATGGCTCGGTGTTTCAACACAACGCGCCAATTGTGATTGACGAGCAGGGAGCGGGATTCTACCGGTTCGGATTTTTCGACTCGCTGGGAATGATGCTGCTCGGAATGGGTTTGCTGCAGGCGGGATTCTTGTCGGGGCAGCTGTCGTACCGCGCTTACGGATGGATCGCGGTGATTGGGTATGGGTTGGGACTGCCGTTGGGCGCGGTGTGTGCGTGGCAAGTGTGGCGGCACGGATTCGCGCCTCTGGCGATGCTGCAATGGGAGTTTCTGCCGAACGACGTGCAGCGCGTGTTGGTAGCGATGGCGCATGCCTCCGTGGTGCTGATGATCTTGAAGGTAGGCGCGCTGAAGTGGATTACGCGGCCGCTGGCGGCGGTGGGACAGACGGCGCTGAGCAACTACCTTGGCACCACGGTGATTTGTACATTGATTTTCGACGGATGGGGATTCGGGCTGTTTGGACGGCTGCCGTTTTACAAATTGTTTTACGTGGTGGCGGCGATTTGGGCCGTGAATGTCGCAGTGAGCTTGATCTGGCTGAAGTATTTCCGGTTTGGTCCGCTCGAGTGGGTGTGGCGGTCGCTGACGTATTGGAGGGCGCAGCCGATGCGGCGGACCGAACAGGACATGCGGGCCGTTGCTGCGCCAGCCGAGGTTTAGCGAGCGCAACGCCATGCCATTGCGCCCGGCTTCGCAACAACTCCGTCTTACATTTAAAGAAAACTTCCAAAAGTGATTAGACGCTAAAGAGGCCGGCCACCGGGACGCCCGGCCCATGGACCAGAAATCGCCGGCCTCAGAAGGCGGCCGCTACAGACGGCAGATGAGTAGTTCGCGTTCGTAGACCATTTCTTTGGGGAGATGGTCGTGAAGCTCGATGAAGAGCTCTTCGTGGTCGATGACTTCGTGTTTCCAGGCGGAGCGATCGATGGTTTGCAGCTGGTTGAACTGCTCTTCGGAAAAGTCCAGGCCCTTCCATTCCATGTCGCTGTATTCGGGGACCCAGCCGATGGCGGTTTCGCGGGCTTTGGCACGGACCCGGGCGCGGTCTACGATCCATTTAAGGACGCGCATGTTTTCGCTGTAGCCGGGCCAGATGAACTTTCCCTCGGCGCCCTTGCGGAACCAGTTCACGTGGAAGATGCGCGGGGTGACGCTGAGCGAGCGCTGCATCTTGATCCAGTGACGAAAGTAGTCGCCCATATGGTAGCCGCAGAACGGGAGCATGGCCATGGGATCGCGGCGAACTTTGCCGATGGTGCCCGCCGCGGCGGCGGTCATTTCGGAGCCCATGGTGGCGCCAATGTAGACGCCGGAACTCCAGTTGAAAGCCTGGTAGACGAGCGGCATGGTGGAGGCGCGGCGTCCGCCGAAGATGGAAGCGTGGAGCGGGACGCCGTTCGGATCTTCCCAAGCGGGATCGATGGTTGGACATTGCGAAGCGGGTGCCGTGAAGCGCGCGTTGGGATGCGCAGCTTTCGCGCCGGTCGCGGTGGCGATTTCGGGCGTCCAGCGATTGCCCTGCCAGTCGGTGCACTCGACGGGCGGCTGTTCGGTCATGCCTTCCCACCAGACTCCGCCATCGGGAGTGAGCGCAACGTTGGTGAAGATGGTGTTGCGCGCGAGCGTGGCCATTGCGTTGGGATTGGTCTTTTTGGAGGTGCCGGGCGCTACGCCGAAGAAGCCGGCTTCGGGGTTGATGGCGTGTAGATGGCCGTGCTCGTCGGGGCGAATCCAGGCGATGTCGTCGCCAACGGTCCAGACTTTCCAGCCTTCGAATCCCTTCGGCGGAATGAGCATGGCGAAGTTGGTTTTGCCGCAGGCACTGGGGAACGCGGCGGCGACGTAGGTTTTTTCGCCCTTGGGATCTTCGACGCCGAGGATGAGCATGTGCTCGGCCATCCAGCCTTCGTCGCGCGCAACATTGGAAGCGATGCGCAGGGCGAAGCATTTTTTGCCGAGCAGCGCGTTGCCGCCGTAGCCGGAGCCGTAGGACCAAATCTCGCGGGATTCGGGAAAGTGGACGATGTACTTTTCCTTGTTGCAGGGCCAGGGGACATCCCTACGGCCGGGAGCGAGCGGCACTCCGACCGAGTGCATGCAAGGGACGACGCGGGCACCTTTGTCAATTTCGTCGAAAACCCGCTGGCCGATGCGGGCCATGATGCGCATGTTGACGACAACGTAGGGCGAGTCGGTAAGCTGCACGCCGATCTTGGCCATGGGCGAGCCAATGGGGCCCATGCTGAAAGGCAGGACGTACATAGTGCGGCCCTGCATAGCGCCGCTGAACAGCCCCTTGAGCTTGCGGCGCATGTCGTACGGATTTTCCCAATTGTTGGTGGGGCCGGCGGCATCTTTGGAGTAAGAGCAGATAAAGGTGCGGTCTTCGACGCGAGCGACATCGGACGCGTCGGAGCGGGCGTAATAGGAGCCGGGCCAGAGCTTTTCGTTGAGTTTGATGAGGGTGCCGCTGGCGACCATTTCGGCGTAAAGCTGGTCGCGCTCCTGTTCGGAGCCGTCCACCCAGTGGATGCGGGCGGGACGGGTAAGCTCGGCCATTTTTTCAACCCAGCGCAGGAGATGGTCATTTTTGCTAAGGGGAATGGCGGGATTACGCGTGATAGTTGCGGGCACGGAGTTCTCCACGGATTTGTCGCGAGCGAGCGTAGTGCGGTGAAGTTCGGGAGTGCTCATGATCGAACGCTAGAGTTGTACGCGGCAACCCAGCAAAAAACAGGTATGGCAGCGATACCGGGATTCGAACCCGGATTTTTGCCTTGAGAGGGCAATGTCCTAACCCTTAGACGATATCGCCGAAGAGAAACTTAAGTCTAAATTTGTGAGAGACGGATTCTACCCGAAGCCGCCGGCTCGCGTACGTTCCCTATTATAGCGTGGCGGGTCGGAATTTGTCGCGTCGTGGAGGGTCAAGTACGGGGACGAAAGTGCGCTTAGCTGGCGATGCGGAGCTGGTCGTCGTGAACTTCCTTGAGGGGACGAATGGAGAAGAACTTGTGACGGCAGGGGATGCAGCGGTAGGCGGGCATCCCGAGGAGGCGCTTGAATCTGCCAGCAAAGCCGGTGACATGCTCTGGGGCGATGCGTTTGAGGTCGTGATTGCCGCAGATGGCGCAGTGCGCGGAAAAGCGGTCGGAAAACGGGGCTGGCCGGCCGCGAAAGCGCGTGCCACATCGGGAGCACCGCCATGGCAGGCTTCCGACCAGGGCCGCGGCAAAATCCGTCAGGGTGCGTCGGCGCGACCGACGGCAGGCCGGCGCATGGCAGGCGGGACAAATCATCAAAGATGTCCTTTGAGTGACTTGGGACTGCGGAGATATTAGTGAAATGCGGGCCGGGAGGCAAGGTACTTTTGTCATGGTGCGAATGTCCTGGTCGGTCGAAAAGCTATTAGAGGATGCGCTACCATCTGGGTTTGGAGGATTTCAGCGAATCATGGCGGATTACACCGAGCAGCACGCGAAAGCGGGGATCAAGGCGAAGCTGCCCAAGCTGGATACGTGGCCGAACCAGTATCCCGGTTATGTGATTACGACGCGGTATCCGGAGTACACGTCGGTGTGCCCGAAAACGGGGCTGCCGGATTACGGCACGATCACGATTGAGTATGTGCCCAGGAAATCTTGTATCGAGCTCAAGGCCCTGAAGATGTACTTGCTGGCGTACCGCAACTTGGGAATTTTCTACGAGAACGCCGTGAACAAGATGCTTCGGGACATTGTGGCGGCGATCCGGCCGGAATGGTGCGTGGTGCGCGGGGAGTTTACTCCGCGCGGCGGGCTGAATACGACGATCGAGGCGCGCTGGCCGAGAAGCAAAGGCCAGAACCGCTAGAAATGCCAAGAACTTGGTGTGTGTGGCAGGAACGCGGCATCTAAGACAAATGGACAGAGCGAGCGGCTAAGGACATAATCTTTAGCTATCGTTCCTTCTATTCCGGCCCGAGTGGAAGCTTTTTCTGGCAGGGGACTTTTTCGCGCGCGGTTTTTGGCCGCGAGCGAAATGGAACGCTGGGACTCTTCAATGTCAGGGTTGTAGAACAAAAACTCTGTGAGTTATCGCTTGGGGTTGTCAACCAACCCCAAAAACCCGGAGGAGGGTGAATGAGTATTTCTCCAAACGTGCCAAGCCCGCAGGAATCGTATCACTACGAGAACACGGGAACGCCGCGGCGGATCGCGGTGCTGTTTGGCGTGTTGTTTGTGGCGCTGGCGGCCATGGGTTTCTTTGGCTACACCGCGCAGTCACGGATGTCGCAGGATCTGGCCAAGACCGAGGACGCGAACAAGCAACTGTTGCAGCGCCTGGACCAGGCGAACGCGAGCCTGGCCGATCTGAAAGGGCACCTCGAAGTTACGGAAGAAAAACTGGGTCTCACCACGGCCGAGCTGGCGAAGGCGAAGAGCCGGGCGGAATCGATTCGAAAGGAACAAGTGGCGGCGGACCAGAAGCTGAGCACTCAGCTGGCGCAGGCACAGAAAGAAAACGAGGAGAAACTCGGCGTTGTGTCAACCGATCTGGGCGGCGCGAAGAAAGACATTGAAACCACCCGCAACGATTTAGAGGCCACCAAGGGCAAGCTGGACCGCGCGACCGGGGACATGGGCGTGATGAGCGGCCTGATTGCCCGTAACCACGACGATGTGGAAGACCTGAGGCGGCGTGGCGAACGCAACTACTACGAATTCACGATTCCCAAGACGAAGACGGCGCAACGAGTCGGGCCGGTGCAGATTGCGCTGAACAAGGTGGACCAGAAGAAATCCAAGTACACGATGACGGTGTACGCGGATGACAAATCCATCGAGAAGAAGGACAAGACGGCGGGCGAGCCGGTGCAGTTTTATGTGAAGGGTTCGTCCCGCATGGCGCCGTATGAGGTTGTGGTGTTCGACGTCGGCAAGAACCAGATCACCGGTTATCTTTCGACGCCGAAGGATGCCAGCGCGACTGCCGCTCCGGCTGCCGCGGCGGCACCTGCGACCAAGCCGTAAGTCATTTCTCAAGCTGAATTCATGGAAGGCCCTGTGCTGCGCTCTCGAAAATGGAGGCGGGACGGGGCTTTCGGCTTTTTGAAGCTCTACGGGCGGGCGTGGCGGTGGTGGGCTCCGGGATTCGCCACTTCCCTTCTGCTTTTCGCGGCCAACCCGCTGCAGGGTCAGGAGGTGCCCGTGCAGGGCCCGCCGCTGCGGGTGAACGTGAATCGGGTCAGCGTCGGCGTAACCGTGAGCGATGCACACGGCCGTTTTGTGCACGACCTGAATCGTGCCGACTTTCAGATATTTGACGACGGCAGAGAGCAGCCCATCGCTGATTTTTTGCCCGTCGAAGAGCCGGCCCAGGTGGTGTTGCTGATCGAAGGCGGACCTGCAGTGCTGTTTTTCGCAAAGGGCCATGTGCTGGCCGCTGACCAGATGGTGGCCAGTCTGGCCCCGGACGATCGCGTTGCCATCGCAACGTACACCAAGGGCCCGGAAAGTGTTATCGACTTCACGACAGACAAGACGGAAGCGAGGATGGCGCTGGCCGCAATCAATTTCGCGCAGGGCTTCGGCGAGTTGAACTTGTTCTCCAGTGTTCGAGCGGCGGTGGATACGCTGGCCCGCATCCCAGGAAAGAAAACCATCGTACTTTTGTCGACTGGCGTGGACACTTCTCCCGACGTGAACTGGGATTCCCTGCTGGCAAAACTGCAGACAGCGGATGTGCGGATTATCGCAGTGTCGCTTTCCGGAGACATCCGCAAACCGGTGAAGAAAAGAAAGCCGGCGGCGGACGAGAAAGTGCGGCAGGCCGAATTGAAAGCGGGATTTGCTGAAGGGGATCGCTCGCTACGCGAATTGAGCCAGGCTACCGGCGGACGGGTCTATTTTGTGAAGAAAGAAAAGGATTTTGCGAAGACCTACGCGGAGATTGCGGACTTGCTGCGACATGAGTATAGCCTGGCGTTTGTGCCGCCGGCGCTGGATGGCAAAGTCCACGAATTGCGGGTGGAAGTGAGGCGGAGCGGCGTACAGGTGGAGCACCGGCCCGCTTACCTTGCAGCGGCTCCGCAGTAGCACTCGCTACTTCTATTCGAAATCCTTGAACTCCTTAAGCCGCCTGGCCATCTCGGCAAGCCGCTGATCCACCAGCCCAAAGACGGTCTGCCTTTCAAACGAGCCGTCGCCGTTGCGGTACCCTGCGGCCATCCCGGTAAGAATCTCAATTCCCTGCTCGATTTTTTCGACCGGCCACACGTGGAACTTATTCGCCGCGACGGCTTCGAGAACATCATCGCGCAGCATCAAGTCTTCGACGTTAGCCGCGGGAATCAGCACGCCCTGCGAGCCGGTGAGCCCCTTGATACGGCAAACGTCGAAGAAGCCCTCGATCTTTTCGTTCACGCCGCCGATGGCCTGGATGTCGCCCTGCTGGTTCATGGAACCGGTGACCGCAAGGTCCTGCCGCAGAGGCAAATTCGCCAGCGCGGAAACCAGCGCATACACTTCGGTGGAACTCGCGCTGTCGCCATCGACGCCGGAGTAAGACTGTTCGAAACAGATGCTGGCAGCAAGCGACAGGGGCTTGTCCTGCGCGAAACGGTTGCGGAAAAATCCGGCGATGATCTGAATTCCCTTGTCGTGGAAGCGGCCGCTCAGATTTGCTTCGCGTTCGATGTTAATCAGCCCGGTCTTGCCGAGTGCGGCGCTGGCAGTAATCCGCACGGGCTTGCCGAAGGAATAGCCGCCTATCTCGAGTACGCTCAGACCGTTGACTTGCCCGGTGCGCTGGCCGGAAACGTCTACCAGAAGCGTACCTTCTTCAATCATTTCGCGGATGCGCGTTTCAATAAGGTTGTGGCGCTCGACTTTGGACTCCAGCGCTTTCCTGACGTGCGCAGCGCGGACCACAGTTTCACCGCGAGCATTGGCTTCGTAGTTGGCTTCGCGCGCGATGTCGGCAATGTCCACGAAGCGGGCGGTCACTTTGTTGCGGCGGCCGGCCCTGCGTACGCCGTATTCGAGCATCGCTGCGAAAGCGCCGCGGTCGAACGGCCACAGGCCTTCTTTCTCGGAAAGCGCACGCAGCCTGCCCGCGTATTCGGCGATCACCGAATCATTCATGGCCATTTCTTCGTCGAACTCCACGCGGACTTTGAAGATTTTGCGGAAGTCTTCCTCGTAGTCGTAAAGCAGCTCGTACATTTCGCGGTCGCCGATCAGGATAACCTTTACGTTGATCTGCACCGGTTCGGGCTTCATGGCGCTGACTCCAAAGGGGTAAAGCATGTCCACCGGCTGAATCTCCAGCCGGTTGTGGTTCAGAGTGCGCTTTAAGGCGCGCCAAACGCCGGGCTCGGAAATCGCCTCGAGCGAATACATGATGAGGTAGCCGCCATCGGCGCGCAGGACCGAGCCGCCGCGGAGATCCATGAAATCGCTGGACCAGGCACCCCGGGCGTCGTAAGTCCGCTGGATGGTGCCGAAGAGATTGGCATAGGTGGGCGTAGTTTCAAAAATTACGGGCGATTCGGCTTCGCCGTCGTGCGACAGGATGACGTTCACGCCGTAGATGCGGAAGGGATCGCGCTCGGGGCCAGCGGGCTTCGGCGCGCCTTCCATCGGTTCGGGCTGATCGTCTCCCTCGCCTTCGCGTTCCTTGAAGGGATCCAGATTGTCCAGCACGTGGTGGCGCACTTCTTCGAGGTATTCGGAAACGCTGTCACCCGGATACTTTTCCTTCAGCTCCTCGATTACGCCGTCCACCAGGACGGAGGCTGCTTCCTGTTCGAGATAGC